>ERZ761602.65-NODE-65-length-239461-cov-111.559276_pt1 | contig 239461 bp, 239 predicted proteins | sample MGYA00512165_ERZ761602 | MGnify/ENA primary metagenome ERZ761602 (study PRJEB28899, sample SAMN02445085) | bioreactor sludge metagenome | biome: EBPR sludge; isolation source: Thorneside wastewater treatment plant | place: Australia: Brisbane, Thorneside... | reverse complement strand
TCAAAAATCAGTTCTCAAGCACTGATAATTTAGAATTGAATGTAAGTGGCATTGGACGCTGCCCCCTCTCGCCGCTTCACCCCCAATGGGCAATTCGAGCAACCGGTAGGGGGCACAACTCTCTAAAAATATAGGTATATTTAAAATTGATCCTGCTCAAAGGAATGAGATTATAAAATTCAGCCACCCCTAACCGAAAGCCTAAGCCAAATATACGATGCAACTAGAAGCATCAAGGGTAATAGACTCATCGATATCTGAAATGAGAAATAATCAGCTAAGAGTCCAACAAGTGGCGGAGATATAAAATCTCCTAAAACATGAATGCAAAATGTACTTATCGCTATACAACTTGCAGCATAATGTGCGGGAGCTGATGTTAAGATTGCAGTGTTTATTGGCGCAGTTAGAGCAAATAGAAAAACCTCACCAAGAAATAAAAATCCTAAAAACCAGTAAAAATCATTCATCCAAATTGAAAGCATACAAAATATAAATGCCACAATTGATAAAATTCCTGAGAATCTACTTAATCCTTGAACGGCTTCACCTTCCTTAACAAAAATTGTTCCAAACCTTGCTCCTAAAAGAGTTCCAACTAATGCACTCAGAAGTGTAACTACCCCAACCCATAGTGAAACCTTATCAATAGGAAGCTCATAAACAGCAGTAGCAAACTTTGGACCCCAGGTAGCAAGCCCTCCTAAAGTGAATGTATACGCAGTGTAAGCAAATACAGAGAGTCTGTAATTTTTGATCAGAAAAAGCTCTTTTGCGATCTTAATGAGATTTCCTTCAGGTTTTATTTTTTGCTTAGGCTCTGATTTTGGAAGTTTGTAGATAAAAAGTGCAAGTAAAAACCCAGGTAAACTCGCAATAACTAATCCATTTTGCCAGGAAAACTCTTTTGCCATATATCCACCAAGAGCAAATCCTAAAGCTGCTCCTATTGGCATTGCTAAATAAAAAACTGAGAGATATTTATTAGTAGATTTCTCAGAGTCGCTAAAATCCTTTAGATATGCAGGGACAACTGTGCTAAACCCAGCCTCACCGACTCCGACAAATAGCCTGGTTACAAACAATGGAACAAAAGATCTAGTAAACCCTCCGAGAAGTGTTGCTACAGACCAGGCAAGTACCGATAGTGACATTAGTTTGGTTCGAACAACTCTATCACCCAAAATTCCAAAAACAGGGCACAACATCATGTACCCTATCATAAATGCGCTAAATAAAAGTCCCAAACTAAAGTTAGAAAGTTCAAGGTCGCTCTGAATTGCAGGACCCATCGACGAGATTATAAAGCGATCTAGATAATTGACGAGATTAGCAAAGAACAAAACCAGCAATACATTACGGGTCATACTATATTGTCTTATCAGTGATTTGAGGTTGATTGATAGATCTAAAGTAGCCGATCTATCTGTTTTCTAAATAAAAGTAGCTGCTCCAAAAGAGGTAAAAAAAGCTCTGTGCCCCTTAGGCGACCTCCCTCAAAGAGTTCCCATTTTCTTTGACTTGGAGGAAGGTTCCTCAAAAGCTCACCAAATGGCTTTTGATTATTTAGTTCATAAGGAAACTCAGATTCAATCTGATTAAGTAATTCCTCCTCGGGAATTGACTGCTTTAGACCCTCTTTAACTTTTATTGAGATCTTTTCTGCGTCTTCTAATCTGATTTTAAGTCTATCGATTGATTTATTAAGAAGACTACTTTGTACTTTTAAAAAGCGCTTAAGATCTAAAAACTCTTCGATTTCAGTTTGAAGGATCTTTGGAAACATAGATCCTTCTTTAGCAATTAGATCCATTATCTGACTAGAATAGTTTTTGATAAAAAAACATACAAAGAAAAAGTGAGCTTGATTGGATGAATAGTCTTTATTGGTTAACCCACGAAGTATCTCACTCATTCCAACTCTGGTTAGTTTATAAATCGGAGTTGATCCCTTTTTGTGGGCAAACCCCTCCTTTTCTAACTTTGAGAGATATCGTGCAATTTGAGTGTTATATGTTGATAAGAAAAACTTTTCTAAGGAGGTTTCAACCCAATTAGAAAACAGCTCAACAAAAAATTTAAGATCTCTTTGCCTAAAACCAGATGGGGAAACTGCGTGTGCAGAAAGTGCGGCAGTACCGAAAAATAACTCATAATCAGAGACTAAAGATCTCATAAGTTACAATGTAACAAAAAAGTGTTGAGAAATATATAACATAATCAGCAGTATTTATAGACAGATAATGCACATAATTTTCAAAATTATTCAGATACGTAACATCGTTACGGCAATTTTGTAAACAAAAGCCTCCGAAATTGAGATAACTATAAGTAGAAGACGGAGGTTATATGAGTATTAAAAGTCTACTGTTAGTTAACTTAGTACTGATTTCAGTAATGATAGTCGGGGCAGTCAATTTAAGAGCTACCTCGCAATCTCAATACTGTTTCAGTAAAAGCTACCCTGGACTTTCTAATATCTCAGGATGTGCCTCCATTAATAAAGGAGATAAGAAATGAGATTAATCAGAAAAATTAAAACAACAGTTTTTGGAGCTATCGATACAGTGGTCGGTTCTCTTGAAAATCATGAAGCGATTCTTGAGTCATCACTAAAGACAGCAAGAATCAATCTTGGAAAAGCGAAAGCCAGACTTAATTATGTTAATTCAGAAAGGCTTAAGCTAGAGCAGCTTGCTAAAAGCGAAGAGGAGGAAGCTCTTCTTTGGATCGAAAGAGCAAGGACAACTGCTGATCGTGAAAAGGCGATTGAATGCTTGAAGCGTCATGAACAGTTAAAGAAAAAAGCAAAGCTTGGCCTTGAGATGGCAATCCAGCAAAAAGTCCATGAGGATAAGTTATCGAAAGAGATTCATCAGGTAGAAGAAAAACTTAGAATTCTTGAGCAAAAAAAGAATATCTTCAAAGTTCGTGCCGCTAAGGCAGAGGTTCTGGCAGATCCCGAACTAGACTTAGAGGAGATCTTTAACAGGTGGGATGAAACTATAACAAGTTTAGATACCGCTCAGGATACACTAGCAGGTGAGTTTGAGTCACATGAAGAAAATCAAAGACTCAGTCAACTTTTAGATTCAATTAAGCAGAATTAAGGAGCTTTTATGGATAATAATATTTTTTCAAACATACCAAGGTTACTTAGATATCTTGGAGTTCTTGCAATAGGGAGCAGTGCTACTTTGGCTCTTGTTCAAGGGGTCACTTCTCCTATTTCAGAGTTAACTATAGGAGGTTTTTTGAGCTTTATAGTGGCTCTTTTGGGTGTTGGTATATTCAGTGGAACTCGTTTAAAGGAAGGAAAAGGCGGAAGAGTCTCAGTTGGTTTAGCTTTGGGTCTTATAGCACCTTTTTTTGCTTTATTAGGTGCACTATTTATTAGAGATGTTGAATACTCAACTTATTGGAGAATAGTACCTGCTATAAGTATTGAGACTTCAATAGTGTTATCAATAATTTCTATGTTGGTCGTAATTCCAACAGCAATTTTAGGGTTTAGAGTGCTACATGGAGAAGGATACACAAAACTTAGTATTTTGTTTTTGCTAGGAGCCTCAACACTACTTATTCCGCTAAGGGATGTAGGTTCTGTTTCAGTTTTTATAATCTTAAGCTGTGCAGCTGCAATTTATGCTAAGAATTTTAGATCAGCTGGTACATTAGAGGAACAATTTGCAAAGCTAATCTTATGGATTACACCTGTAGCACTTGCAGTTAGAACTATTGGAGCTCATCCATTTGAAGAAATTGCTCATGGAATGGTTCTCATAGTTGGTGGGATAGTGATAAGTGCTGTAGTGAATCTCTTCACTAATGATGAGCTACTAGTTAAGCCATTTGAGCTTATCTCTGGGCTTATTGGTTTAGTAGGTGCTTATCTTTTGACTGATGGGGTAATTCCTTATGAGTCAAATCTTCTTATAACATTTGGAAGTATAATTGGAGTTCTTGTTATAGGAATCGCCCAGTTACTTACTTTTGCAAAAAGGGAAGTTGAGAATATTGGATTAGGAGTAATACTTTTTGTAGCACTTCTCTCTCCATACTCAAATGAGATGATACTTAGTTGTGGAGTTTCGCTGATCTTCTCAGTAGGTTTCATCCTATTATCAATTGTCAGAAGGAGTAAGATTCTTCTAGGTGGAGGAGTAATAGCATTTCTAGTGTCAGTATTGTCGATGTTATCAACAGTGGTGACAAGAGTTGACTTTGGTTCATGGGCAACCTTAGGAGTAATAGGAATTACTGTTATTCTAATTAGCTCGATACTAGAGAAGAAACTTCCTATCCTTCGAGCAAAATTTGTTGAAGGATATAAAGAGTTAGGTACTTGGTAAGAATATTCGGAGGGGGGCTAGTCCCCCCTTATTTATATGATTTATAGATTTTTTAGTTTAATTTTAAGTTTTGTTGTTAAAAAATTCTTTAGAAGAATTACTGTGCTTGGTGAGCCCATCAAAGGAGCTCCGGTAATTTTTACTTGTAATCATCCAAACATGGGAGTTGATCCAATTTTAGTTGGTGCAACAGCAAGAAGACCACTTCATTTCATGGCTAAATCAACATTGTTTTCTAATTATTTTCTGAGATTATTTTTCAGGAGCCTTAACATGGTTCCTGCATATAGAAGAAGCGACAATGAGGACACTAAAAAAAATGAAGAAAGCTTTAAAGAAGCAATTGATGTTTTAAAAAACAGCGGAGCATTTGTAATTTTTCCTGAAGGAACCTCAACCGAAGGTAGAACCTTATTACCTATAAAATCTGGAGCTGCAAGGATAGCCCTTCAAAGCGGGTTACCAGTAAAAATTCAACCAGTTACTATAACCTACTTAGAACCGAAAGAATTTAGAAGTTATGTAACTGTTACTTATCATGATCCTATAAGTGTAAGTGAAAAAGACGATGTTAAGACGCTAACTTCTGAAATTGAAAAAAGATTAAAAGAGGCTGATGTTGAGCTTGGTACAACGGAAGATGAAGTTATCTTATCAAAAGTAGGGAAGATATTTGTAAGATCTAACAGCTTTGATGACCAAGCAATGCTTAAGAGAATTGCTAAAAGTCTTAAAGATGAGGATAAGAAAAAAAATCTTCTCCCAGAACTAGAAGATTTTTTTAAAAAGTGTGAGGAAGTTGGAATCCCTCCAGAGCTTGTTCAAAGTGGTAACAAATTAGAGCATTCTTTAATTGGATTATTAGGAAGCTTAGCAGCTATTTTTAATTATATTCCAAGAAAGATTACAGCTTTACTTGTAAGATCAAAGTCATCGCTTGAGACTGCACAAAGTAGGTTGATTTTAGGAGCCTGTATTTATCTCACCTGGTATGTACTTTGTGTGATTATATTTGGACTCTTTCTAAGAGAGGCTCTAATTATTATCCCAATTGGAGCTTATTTTCTAGAAACAAGCCAGGTTTATTTTGCTTATCTAAAAGATCTTCCAAAAAGCTCGATTTCGAAACTTGCTTTCGAGAAAGAGACGTTACAGCGTAAACTACTGGAGGCTGAGTGAAGATTTTTATTAATGCATGCAATAAATGGATAGATGATAGAGCGCAGGTTCATGGGGCAGCCTTGGCATTTTACAGTCTTTTTTCACTAGGGCCATTTTTAGTTATTTTAGTTTCAATTGCTGGTTTTTTGTTAGGAGAAAATGCAATACAAGGACAGCTTGAAGCAAATATCAGAGAGTTTGTCGGCGTAGAAGGGGCAAAAGCTGTTCAGACCCTAATTATTAGTGCCAACTCACAGGTGGCATCAGCAGCAATTTTCGGAATCGTAATTCTAATCTTTGCTGCCTCCGGAGTTTTTTCTCAGCTTGAAGATTCTCTGAATCTAATTTGGAGAGCCAAACCTTCCACTAGGTCTGGAATTGTTCAGTATATCAGATCTAAACTTTTCTCCTTCTTACTTGTGTTTGTACTTGGTGGAATATTAATTTTAAGTTTATCTTTGAGTGCCGCTATCTCTACACTTTCAAGATTTGAGTTTTTTAAAGGGATCGACAATCTAGTATTGTATCTTGATCTTACTTTTTCTTTTCTTGTAGCGACAGTTGTATTTTCTAGTATCTTTAAATGGATCCCTTCAGGTAAAGTTTCATACAAAGCAGCTCTTCTAGGTGGAACTCTTACCACAGTGCTAATATTTATTGGAAAGTATTTTTTAGAGCTTTATTTAATGAATACAAACATCGCTTCAGCCTATGGGATCGCTGCTTCATTAGTTATTCTTCTTTTATGGATCTACTACTCAGCGCAAATATTTCTATTTGGGGCAGAAGTGACTTACCTAATTGATAACTAAAGATGCAGTTTTCCTTTGATTTATGTTACAGATCCCTATTCAAATGGTAAGGGAACTAAGGGTATTTGTAATTTTCATAATCGCCTGGGGTATAATGTTTTACCCGGCTCTTCTGTTTTTAAATGAAGGATTTTTAGGTGGAATTAGAAGCGACCCAGCAGCATATATATACTACTTTATTCACAACATAAACCGAGTTGTAACATTACCATCTGCAGGTTTTGATGGTAATTATTTTTACCCGTTTGGAAACTCGCTTGCTTTTAGTGATAACTTCATCCTTCCTGCCCTTATTGGAAAGCCAATTTATCTTCTAACTGGCAATTACTCTCTTGCTTACAACATTGTGATGGTTCTTGCTCCCGTTACCAGCGGATATCTTACGTTTTGTCTTGTTCGTTACATTATACGGAAAGAACTTCCGGCTTTTGTGGCTGGTTTTGCATTTATGTGCTTACCGTTTATCTATGGACATTTGGGGCATCCACAGCTTCAGTTTTCATTCGGCATTCCTGCAATTATCCTTGCTACACTCATATTTGCTGAAAAACGAACTCCATTATCTGCAACAGCTATAGGATTCATAGTATTCATCCAGTTTTTCTCAACGGTCTATTACTCTTTGATCTCATATCTTTTGGCTGGATTAATTCTTTTTGCTTATTCTTTAATGAAATTTAAAACTATTACAAAAAGAGATCTATTCGTTTTAATCGGGATGAATATCCCTTGGATTGTTGCCCTTCTATTCGTCATTAAGCCTTATCTTGCAGTTAGGGATGCATTCGATCCCTGGTCAATTGATTTAGTAACTCATTTCTCAGCAACTATTAAGTCCTATTTGGCTATGTCTTTGAAGCATAAAATTTGGGGCTTTTTGAATGGACCACTTGCATCGAATGGATCATTTCTTTCTGTAGGGGTCATAGTTTCAACTTTAGCAGTTGTATCAGTAGCGAAGATTGGATTATTTCTTCCAACTATTTTCACACTCGCAGGGCTCATCTTTGCTGAATATTTAGAGCCAGGAGTTTACAAAGCTTATGTAGTTTCAATCAGCTTATGGTTTTTGTTGGTTTTTCTCACTGTTAAGCTTTATATAAAAAGATCTTCAGAGACCAAAAACCTACAGCTTGAAGAATATACTCTTTTGATTTTTTTCTTGTTCACATTCTTTTTCTTCGCTTCATTCGGTATAATAGAAAAGAAGGCTCATACAGAGCTCTATTATTATCTTTACTCGTATTTGCCAGGATACAATGGACTACGTGCTGCATACCGCTTTGGAATAGTGGCAGGATTCATGCTGATTCTTCTCTCGACCATATCTATTTCAAAAATGCGTACAGTACTTATATTTTTATCTTTGGTTGGCATCGGAGTAGAGTATAAAACTAGACCCTATAGCCCCAGCATTGATACTGCAAAACCGAAGATCTACAAAAAACTTGATGAGATCCAATCAAAAGGGGCAGTTGTTAGTCTTCCGTTCGGATCCCCATTTAATGGACTTGATTATTCAAGAAGGCATACAGCTTATATGCTTTGGACACTAGATTCAGGTCGCCCAATGGTAAGTGGGTGGAGTAGTAAGCTACCAGCTTACTATCAATTCAAAGGAAGGTTTATCGACAAATTCCCTTCACAAATCAGTCTTAATACTCTTGGGCAGCTAGTAGGGGTTAGGTATGTATTGTTAAATGCTCAGTTCATCGAAAACTTCAAAATTAAAACTTTTTTGGATGAGCTTGCCAGAGTAAATGATCAGGTAAAGATATTACATCAAACAAGGCGGGGAAATTTATTAATCGAAATAGACCCAGAGGTACGATTGCATGAACTCAGTGCAGCAGAACTTTATCTACCACCAGGAAAAAAAAGAAAACTTACTATTGAGATTAGATCAGATAAGCCAACTAAGATTACAGTCTTTACCCCCGAACCTAATTTAATAGAATTAAATCAAACCCCAAAGTTGATCAAATTGGATATACCAAAATCTAAGCATTTGATTAAACCCCATAAAATCAGATTTTCTGCTACAGGATCAAAGGTTTTTATTCGAACTCGCGATCTTGAAAACACTGTAGTAAAGTAGAGAGATGAAAAAGTTTGAAACAAGAGCAATTCATGATGGAAGTGATCCTGATCCAACAACTGGGGCTGTCATCACCCCAATTTATGCAACATCTACTTTCAAACAGGAAAGCCCTGGAGTTCATAAAGGTTTTGACTATGGACGTAGCCACAACCCAACAAGATTTGCATTAGAAAAATGTATTGCAAGTTTAGAGGGCGGAGAATGTGGATTTGCATTTTCTTCTGGTATGGCAGCTGCTTCTTCAATATTAGAGCTTCTCCCTAAAGACTCGCATGTTATTGCGATTGATGATCTATACGGAGGAACCTTCCGACTATTTGAGAGGGTAAAAAAACAATCAGCTGGACTAACTGTTAGTTACTTATCTGTTGAAGATCTTGAGAACCTTTCACCTCATGTTAAATCAAACACTAAGATGGTTTGGATTGAAACACCAACTAATCCGATGCTAAAACTTGTTGACCTTGAGAAAGTCGCAGCTCAAGGAAAAAAACACGGATTAATTCTGGTTGCTGACAATACTTTTGCCTCACCATTTATTCAAAACCCTCTAGCTTTTGGTTTTGATATTGTGATGCATTCGTCTACTAAATATTTAAATGGACATTCTGATACTATCGGTGGGGTTGCTGTTGTTAGAGAGAAGGGTGAATTGGCAGAAAGGTTAGGATTTATTCAAAATGCTGCAGGCGCAATCTTAGGCCCATTTGATAGTTTTTTAACCCACAGAGGAATTAAAACACTCGGAGTTAGGGTTAAAAGGCACAGTGATAATGCTGAAGAATTAGCAAATTGGCTCGCAACACATCCAAAAGTTGAGCGAGTGATCTATCCTGGACATAAATCACACCCACAGTTTGATCTTGCAAAAAGACAGATGAGACTTCCTGGAGGGATGATCTCTATGACATTGAAGGCTGACTTATCGAAGACTAAGCGTTTCTTAGAGAGAGTTCATGTTTTTACTTTGGCTGAGAGCTTAGGTGGAATCGAAAGTTTAATAGAGCATCCTGCTATTATGACTCATGCTACGATTCCTCCTGAAACAAGGGCTAAGCTTGGTATCGTTGATGGATTCGTTAGGCTCTCGGTTGGGATAGAGGATTTAGAAGACCTTAGAGCTGACCTTGAAGAGGGGTTTTCGGGGGTATAGGGAGTTTAGATACTTGGGGGTCAGGCCGGGAGGATCTGTCGTCTGCGCCAGCAGACGAAGAAACAAAATGGGGGTCAGGCCGGAAGGCCTGACCAGACAAGTGCTAGCCTCTGCCTGGTCAGGCCTTCCGGCCTGACCCCCAAGCTTACTTGCATCTCCCTATGAAAATATGAGACTTTCCTTGTTCCTTATCGGGGTGTAGCTCAGCCTGGCTAGAGACTGTGTTTTTGGTTCAACAGCTTGCGCTGTTGAGACTAGTTTTGGGAACTAGGGGCCGGCTGCTGTTCCAAGGGAACAGCAAATAAAGGGGCAAATCAAAAGATTCGAGAGCTGAAGGCTCGAGAATCCTCTCACCCCGAACCTGACTTGCATGTAACTATGAAAATATGAGACTTTCCTTGTTCCTTATCGGGGTGTAGCTCAGCCTGGCTAGAGCACTAGTTTTGGGAACTAGGGGCCGGAGGTTCAAATCCTCTCACCCCGATTTTTTTGAAAGGTCTTTTAAAGATTGGGTGAGAGGATTTGAACCTTTAAAAATAGGGCAAATCAAAAGATTCGAGAGCCGAAGGCTCGAGAATCCTCTCACCCCGATTTTTTTGAAAGGTCTTTGAATAGATTGGGTGACCCCAAGTTGCATGACCAGACAAATTTAATCTAAGAATGGATCGATGAGGTTATTTCTTCTATTTCTAGTCTCTCTCTCTATTCGACTATGGCAGATCGATCGTCTCGAACCCCAAGCTGATGAGCTTCACTGGAGATTTAGATCCAGACATCTTGTGGAAAATGTATCGAAAGGCAATTTCTTACAATCCGGTAAAGAGATGACCCATCCGGGGCTAACTGCTGCTGTAATTATGGGGGCAGGACAGGTAATCGGCAGAAAAATCGGGTATGAGGATCTACTAATTTCATCAAGAATTGCTAATGCTGTTTTTTCATCATTTTTACCGTGCCTTGTACTTATTGGAGCAGGATATTTTATTGGAGCAAATGTTGGGCTTCTTGCAGGATTATTCACTGCTCTATCACCTAAGCTTATAGCATTTTCTAAAATGGCACATATTGATTCTACATTAGTGTTTTTTTCAGTAGCATGTGTTTTTTCATATCTTTATTTTCTTAGATCAAAATCAGAAATATTTAGGTACTTTGCAGGGATCTTTTGGGGATTTTCAATTTTAGTAAAACCAACTGCTATCGTTTTGATACCGGCATTATTAATTGCAAAGATTATATTTAAATCAGAGAAGTTATTTAGCTTAAAAGATATTTATGCACTTCTCTTAGGAAAAGTATTCTTTATTTTACTCTTTTCAAGAATGTGGACTGAAGATGGGCCTTACAGAAAAAGAGTTGTTCCTAATTTTTGGCCAGGAGAGATGATTTATGAATTTGGAGTTTTTCTAAATCCGTATATTTTAGTTTTATTAATAATATTTTTTTTCTATATTAAGAAATTAAGGGCACTTACTTTCGTCCCAATAATTCTGTTTGTTCATGCTTTAAATCCTGCAATTTTCGATAATGTCATCCGATTTTGGGCTTGGGCATTTGGAATAGCTAAAATGTCTCATGTAGCTTATGGGGCGATTCTTGAGCCAGTTAAGTATGGTTATTTGCAGATTTTACTTACTCAGCTATCAGAGATTGAAATAATAGGATTCTGTTTAGGAGTATTTTTCTTAAGAAAAAATCCATTTCTCCTCGCGTTTTTAGCAGTAATTTTTGTGTGGGGTGGTTTTATATCTATTTCAAGTAAGCAAACTGTTCGATATATCGCTCCAATATTACCGTTTATCTTTATAATTTCTGCTAATGGCTACTACGCTCTTTTAAAGCGATATAGTTTTCTTCTAATTATTGGCTCTTTATGGATTCTCTACTCTTGGCATCCTTATTATGAGTCCTATTACAATACAGTAACTGGTGGATTAAATGCTGCATACAAAAGAGGAGAGTTCATACCATTAGGAGGCTATTCAGAGGCGATTGAGTTCCTTAAAAACAAAGGCACGGTATCCCTAGCTGCCGATAGAGAATTGTTCTTGGAAGTTAAAAAGCGTAAAGGAGTGGACTTAAGCACCTCACTTTATCCAGCAATGAATGGAGATGATTACCTACTAATTTCTCCAATTTTTGAGCGTGTTTATGCTTCAAAATTAAAAGAGGAAAATCTTGAGTTTGTGACTGATAATGAGGTTTTTGGAGTACCTACGCTCAAGGTTTTTAAGTTTTTGCCTCAAACTAAAATAGATTTAAGAAGAGCCTTGAGTCATGTAGGAAAATTTTGCGAAGAAGGACTTTGCGCAAAAGATCAAAGTGGATACCTTATTGCAATTCTTAAACCGAGACTTAATGCTGGAAGCTATAAACTAGATTTCAAGATGAAAGCAAAAAAACCGGTTGATGGAGATCCGACTTTGCTACATATAAAATTTGGATCCAAGTGTGAAAGATTTATCAAAAGCTCAGAGCTTCCTCCTAAGACTACTGTTTCAATCAGTATTAGTTGTACTTTTAACAAAGAGAGTACTCCGAATGTTACAGTTTACTACTGGAATAAGAGAAAACTTGCTATTGAGGACGTTTTGCTTCAATCACAAGCATTGTAGCAAGCCGTCTTCCATCAGTATGACTATGAAAGCCAGGTTTAAGTAAACTTGAAGATCCTCCTCCATCCCCAATTATTACTTTGCTACCGACTACACCATTTTGAGTTAACATTTCACTAAGACTATAAATTGATCTTGCAAGAGTAGAGCTTTTTACAATTGCTATAACAGTTACCTCTCTTCCGTCTTGAGTCCCAGTGATTACAAAAGATCGATCTATTTTTCCGCTTCCATTCACTCCATCGTAAGCAGATTTTCCATTTACAAGACCTGTATTCCAGAAATTTACCTGAGATCTGATTCTACGATAATCCTTATCATTAATAGCCTCTTGGGCTTTTAGGTGATCAAGTGGGTATCCTAAGAAACCCTCACCGTAAGATGTATATTTTTCTTGAAGAGACTTTCTGTCCTCAGGAGTTTTTATAAATTCAGGTCTTAGTCCTACTTGAATAGTTCCATCTTGTGAAACACCGATACAATATCTTGAATCAAGGATCTCTTTTCTTCTTTTTGTTCCTGCGGCTTCAAGTCTTATGTAAGGTGTTCCATCAGGATTCTTACCTACTATTGTTCCTACAGGTTCTAAGGTGCCACGGTCAAAGAAGGAAAAGTTAATACTCCCAATAGCGCCAGATTTATACATCAATCTTGAGCGTTCCTCCTTGTTTAAGGAGCTTGTTCTATAGACTTGAAGTGTGATCATAGTTGGATCCACGAACACCCCGGTTACATTACTTTGTGTATGTTCCCATGTGCTTAATGGCATGTCAGGAAGTTTTGCTTCATTAGGAGCAGTTATCATTGGGGAGATTATCGCCAATGATGCAGAGAGAGCTCCTCTCATTGATCCTCATCAAAAAGAGCATCAAATTTTTTAGATTGTTTTAGTTTCATTATAACTTGGGCGATTCTGACCATTGTTTGAGAGCCTAAATCAAGACCTCGCCCCCCAATCTCATTAGATTCTATGGATGGTTTAGAATATGGAATACCCCAACTCATGCGATAACCGTCGCTTTCATAATTTTGAAGAAAGCGAGTCCTTTCTGAAAACGATCTTATAGTCTGGATCTGATTTGGCGCAAGACTACAAAGTGAAACTTGAAGTTGATCGCCGGTTAATTTTACTTCAGCGAAGGCTCCGTTAGTGATCTCAAAAAGCGCATGGGGGGAATTACTAATAAGCTCAGGGTTACCAATAGGGGTAAGACCGATTTCATTTGCTAGTGTAAATAGCATCATCTCAAACTGTGCAAGCCCCGCTGGAATTGGCGAGCCATATGAGTCTAAGAGCCAAATATCACAAGTTGGGGTGTTCTTAATAATAGCATCTTCAAAAAGATTTGATCTTTTATAGAGATTGGAATAACTCACAGAGGGCTCTTGATCTTCAATAGCTTTCCCTGGAATGACCCTACAGATACAAAAAAGTTCATCTGCTATTGGATAGATAAAGCTTGCATGATTCTCTTCCCAGTAATGAATGGCAATAAGAGAAGTTAGTTCCCCATTGTCAACCAGGGTATCTAGATGTCTAGGAAAATCTTTTTCAAAATCACCTGAATTTAAAAGTCCTGATGGAGCAAGACCTCTACATATTAATCGTCCAAATCCACCAATTCTGCAGATTGCTCTAGCTTCTCCTAAGTCGGAGCGATGTAAAGGGAAATCCTCATTTCTTCCTAGGTCTTTGAATTTTTGTCTAATGTCGTTTAGAAACTCCCAGTGCTCGCTTGGTGCTTTAGGAAAGAAATCTTTTGGTAAAGGATCGCCAACCGGTGAGTAAGATTCTAATGGGCGGAGTAGTAGTTGAGAAGTTGGTCCAATTCTTTGCATACTCTAAAGATAGCAGGTTTTTATGGCTAAGCTAGCTGAAGAGCCCAATTGATGGTGCGGTAAATGGGGTTTGTATTAAGTTATCTAAAGGTAACCCTGCCCATTTGAATAGATCATTAACTGTTGAAAGATATGAAATAGTAGGGAAATAGTGCTGAGTATTTCCCCAGTCATTTACCGTAAAAGAATCTCCAATTACTTTCCCAGAGAAAGCACCGCTTAATGCCATATGAAAGTTTGCAAAACCGTGGTCAGTTCCTTGACCTCCGTTTTCGTTAACTGTTCTGCCGAACTCTGTAACAATTAATACTGCTGTTTTGTTCCATATCCCCGCTGCCTGACAGTCCTCAACAAACCCTCTTAAGCCTCCAGCTAAGTTTTGAAGTCCCGTTGCAAGAGCATTGATTTGAAACTCATGAGTATCCCATCCACCAACCGAAAGCTGGCAGATCCTTGTCTGAACACCAAGGCTAGGAGCAGCAAAATATTTAAATGCATCTCTTAGGAGATTTCCTGCATGCCCTACGCTTTGTGGAACGTCTGCATCGTCATATCGTCTGTAATCTCCCGTCGAGGAGACTGTATTAATTTTAGATTGCACATCTGAAAGGGAGCTTTTCATTGCATTTTTTGCATTCCTGAACAATGTAGAAAACTTCTCATTTCCATCTAAAGAATCAAGCTGTGACATTACATCACGTGCATGGAGCATGTTATTTGTTGCAGTTAAGGTTTTATTGTACTCAGTGCAGGCGTAGTTATTTCCAGTCTGACCCAGTCGTACGTATTCACCAAATCCAGCAAGATTTAATATAGAAGGTGAATCAAGTTCTTCTTCAGGATTTCCGCCGATTCCAATTGTATTAAAGAGCCTCAAGCCGTGATAATTATGTGCCTGTCCGACTAAGCCTTTGGCAGCAGCAAGATTTAAATTTCCAGATAGGGAGATCTTTTGACATTCAAAGTGAGACTTATTTGGGTTCTCTCCAAAAGGAAGTGCTCCACACTTTGTTATAATTCTTATATTATTCCCAACATGATCTACTAGTCTCTTCCAATTTCTATGCAGCCCAACTCTTTGAGTCGCGTTGGCAATGGCAGATGGAATCATTATATTTATTGGTTGTACATGAATGTTTGGTCTTCTATTTGCAAGTTCAGTGAAAGCATCCCCTGAATGGAGTGGAAAGCTGTAGAGCCCATCAAGACCACCTCTAAGGTATATAATACAGATATTTTTATCCAATCCATCTGCAGCAAGATATGTGCTTTGACCGAACATACTTCCTGCAACACCGGCAGCAGTATACCTTAGAAAATCTCTTCTTTTCATGCTAGATTTCCCTCCCTTGTCATAGCAATCATTAAAACTACAGTTGGCATTTTTAGGTTTACGTACCCTGGGTCATTAACTTTCCAGGTGTAAGCTTGAGGACTTTCATTGGTACCTAGTTTAACCGAAGTCATAAACTCTACAACAGCATTTCTTTCCTGATCTGTTAATGTAATAGCTAAAGCGTCAGCGATGTAATTTACAACATTCTTTGGGTCAGCTGGGTTAGATATCTTCGAAAATAAGCTAGACCATGCATAGTCTCCATTAGTTACATACAGATTGAGATCATTAAAGTAAGCGGTAATAGCACGTTCTCTCATTAAAAGTTTTGGAGCACTGATCCAGTCTGCACCATCAACAATACTACCATTCCTGACTACTCCTCTCTCCATTACACCGAATACAGAAGGATAATAAAGTAGATTCTGACCAGCAGATGCTGCTCTTTCAAATACAAGCTTATAGAGGTCATTGTTTCTGTTTCCACCATTTGCTCTTGTATTTGAGAGCGGAAGATCTAAGGATCTAATTGTAGACATTACAAACTCAATTGGACTTTTTACGGAGTTATGCCTGTTATCATTACTAAACATCGCTTCCGATGTTAAAAGCTTTTTAAGAATTGGTTTTAAGTCGTATCCATTTTGAAGTATGAAATCTGAGAATTCTTGAATCATCGGCTTTGAAGCTTCAGGGGATATAAACCTACCGATAAGTTTTGCTCCAAGATAAACTGGGGCTCCAGGATGATTGTAAAGAACAGCTGGAGTTAATGTGTCATGATTAAAATCTGTACCTAGATTTACCCAAGAATTTGCTATGAACGGGGCGGTCATTGAGTAAGGTTTGCCTGAAAATAATGTTATCTGATCTGGATCGTTAGGATTAGCCATCCAACGGGTAAGATCGAATCTTGTGTAGCGAGGCCAAAGGTCAAAGCTATACTGAGAGCCAGTATCACTGTATCCGATAAGGGGAGTTCTTGGCTCATGCCTTACAAATCCAGAAACTGCTCTAGTCATTGGGCGAACATCTGATTCAAGATAATTTCTCTCCCCTGATACGACATTAGTTACTCCAAGCATGAAGAGCTCCATCAGCTCACGTCCATAGTTTTCATTGGGAGCAAAATGGGTATTAGCCGCGTTATTTAACCATCTGATCATTAAAGGGTCAGCATGCATTTTTGAAACAAGAATGTCGTACCTTCCAACCATATGGCTCATTATTAGGTCAATGAATGAATCGGCTGCATTTGCTTGATGCATGTTGCCAAGATAATCGCCCATACTAGTCGAAAAATGATTGTAAAAGAATGTAAACATCGCTCCACAAAGAGGACTTCCATTTCTAAAATGATGTAAGAGATATGTTCTTTTTGAAAGACCAGTTGAGACTTTATAGTCGTTTGCTCTGTACCAAACCCCACCAATTTGAACTCTTGCAACATCAAGTAATGGAGCCTCAAGTGCTTTTGCCTGATTATCGATCACCTTAAATTGATTATTGGATAAGCTACACTCACTTATTAGTTTATCTACTGATGCTGATAGACCATTTGCTACAATGCTATCAACTAGTGCTTTTTCTCCACCGAATCCGATTTTTGAGAGCAAATGACGGGCTTCATTGGATGTAACCTGATCTCTATAGGGGTTAAGTGAGTTAGCTCGACCAGAGAATTCGTCACCTGCGACTAGTGAAAAATCTAACACTCCTTCATTTGAACTAAGTTCTCCAATTTTAGCCTTATATCTAACACTAGCACTCTCTGAGCTTAAGCTTGGAGTGATAATAAGTGTTGAGCCAATTTGAGAAATATAATCAACGTTATTTGATAGTTCGAATTCTGAATTTTCTGGAAGGTCATAGTTTAAAGTTCTAAGATCAAGAGTTAGTGTGTCGGTATCTGAAACTTCGTAAGAGCTGCTAACAACTGAAAAGAGAGATCTTGATTTTTTGCAGGCTTTTGGACCTTTCTTTGCTATTTGAGATACTTTGAATAGCTCAGATTCAACTTTTGCTAGTTTAGAACCTGTAACCCTGCTGAGTTGCTTTTTAAGTTGTTTAGCTCTTTTTGTTGCTAGAATGTAATTACGACCTACTTTGACAAATGGCACGGCTTTATTCTTTGAATTCAAACCACAAAGTATTGGAACTTTTTTGTTTTTTAATTGACCATTTTTTATTACTTGAATTTGAACCTTGGTTTGAGCAAGGGAAATAGAGACCAATATTAAACTGAATAAAACCTTTAACATCTAAAACCTCAACTGTCTCTCAAAGGAGATAGTAACTACTCATCTGAACTCCTCGACTTGGTTCAGGAAAATATTAAGAAATTGGCGTGTTTTTTATTAAAAAAACTTACTATGAAAGTCTAAGAAATTGGATGATTTTTCATGTAAGTTACTGCATTTGTTAAGGTGATCGAGTCGCTGAGAGGATGTTTGGGGTGGAAATTTAGAGAAAATACTAAAAGCACATTTAGTACTAGTTTATGATAACTGTAGCTCAAACCAATCTTCACATGCATTGTGACCAGTGCAACCAAGAGGTGAAGATCGCTTTTTAAAGCCAAATTTTTCGTAGAGAATCCTTGCCTCCTTCATAGAGTTTGTGGTTTCAAGGTAGCAGGTTTTATAGCCCAGTGTCCTTGCTTGTTCTAGGAGATTAGATAAAAGTTCACTGCCTTGCCCCTTTCCTCTAGCTTCCTTTAAAAAGTACATTTTTTGAAGTTCGCAAATATCGCTATTAGCTCCTTTTAGCTGTGCTATTCCACCTCCACCAACTACTTCGCCATCTTTGTTAGTGATTACTAGGTAAAGCGATCTTGGGGCTTGGTATTCCTCAAACATGGAGTCTACAGAGGGGTCATGAATTGCAAATCCCTTCTTAGTTGCCCCATACTCTGTCATGACCTCCCTTATAATGGAGGCTATTTTATGGTTATCCTCAAATTTAATAGGTCGCATGATTACGAAATTATCAATAAAAGCTCGCTTTAGAAACTATGACTTGTAATAATTAGCGTAACAACTTGAATATATTGCAAAAAACAAATCAATAAAAAAGATTGACTAGTAAGTAGATTATTGATATCTATCTACTAGTAGATAGGTATGAGCACGAAAGAATCTATAATCAAAGAAGCAACGAACCTATGTCAGGAGGTAGGGATCAATGGGTTTAGCTTTGGAGACTTAGCAAATAAAATAGGAATTAAGACCTCTTCCATTCACTACTATTTCCCACAAAAGGAAGATCTCTCTGTCGCATTACTTGAGGCATATAGAGAGGAGTTAAAGGAAACGCTTGAACAGCTGGAACTAAGAGAATTATCCCCAAAGGCAAGACTGTTTAGATTTATAGACTTTCTTGAAGCCTACCTCCCCGAGAGAGTTTGCCTTTGTGGAATGTTGGCAGCAGAGGTGAGCTCTCAAAGTGAAAAAGTTCAAGGGGAAGTTAAGCGATTTCTGTCAGATCTTGAGCTTTGGATTCAAAAAACTTTAACAGAAAGCAAAAAAGCAGGTGAGCTGGCAAAGACAATTAATCTTCAGTCAGCAAGCAGATTTATCGCTTGCTCATTACAGGGACTTCTTCTCTGCTCAAGAGCGTTTAATGATAAAACTAGATTCAAAGATGGTATTAAATGCTTGGATGAATTTTTAGGAGGATAAATAACATATGACTAACATAAATGTGGCAACAGAAAATGAGCTTTCACCAAAAGGAAAAGAGCTCCTTGAGATGGTAAAAAAGAAAATGGGAAAAGTTCCAAATATGCTCGGAACCATGGCTCATAGCCCAGCAGCTCTTGAGGTTTACTTGCAATTTAGCGGAGCGCTCAGTGGAGCCGCTATAAATAAAAAAGAGCAAGAGCAGATTGCTCTTTTTGTAGGAACAAAAAATTCATGTGGATACTGTGTTAAGGCACATACAGCAATTGGAAAAATGGTTGGGTTAACTGAGGAGCAGATAGAAAAGAGCAAACTTGGAGAAGGAACCTCACCAAGAGAATCAGCAATTTTAGCTCTTACAAAAGAGATCTTAGAAAAACAGGGTCATATTGGTAAAAATGGCGTCGAGCATGCACTAGCTTCAGGGCTTACAAAGGGTGAGATATTTGAGGTAATTGCAGCAACAACACTTAATATCTACACGAACTATGTAAATCATGTAGCGGATCCAGTAGTGGATTTTTGATGATTAATTTCTTGGCGGAGAGGTTGTAAATATATGCCTGGTCAGGTTTTTAACCTGACCTGAGCACATAGGACTGGTCCAGACAAATTCTTAATCTACCCCCACCTGACCACCAAGTACAGGTCACTTTTTAAGGTTATAGAAAACATCTCTCGCATTTTCTGGTAGAAGCTCGATACCAAAAACTATCATGTACAAAAACAATACAGATACGATAATCCATTCAAGAATAGATCCTGTTTTAAAAACCTTTAGTGAAAAGCTATATTTTACGAACGGGCTAAAAAGCGGAACCCCTTTTGGCGTTAGAAAGTCTCCAAGAATGTGAGTTAGGTAGCCAAATGAAAGCCAGTGGGAAACTCCTACTGATAGTTCAACAAAGAATAGAATACCTGGCACAATCAGTGCATGAGTAACTCCCCTATGCCCAAATAATAGTCTAATAATTAAGGCAAATGGAGCAACGATTGCATCGAGTAACTGAGAGAGTGTTCTTCCCAGAAAATTCTTTAGAATAGTTCCTGGTCTTGTTATCACACCATCCCCATCAATATCAGGAAGGAGAGCACCAACACAAAGTATAAGTATTTCAACTGGTGATGGAACAAACCCTGTAGCTCTAGAAAGTGCAACAGAGGAAGCAAGAGCTAAAACTATATGTGATGGGCCTGTCATTCCAATCTAAACCTATGCTAAAATCCCGCGATGAAAAATAAGCTAAAAAAGCTTTATCAGGATACTGTTAAAAATACTGAAGCGTCCCTTAAGTACATGGCGAAATATGGCATTAAGCCAGAGGGCCAAGTTGAGCTGTTTAGGTCTCCAGAAACACGTGCAAAATCAGTCGATACAATCCCATATAAGTTTAAGGAAAGTCAGGTTGTTGTTTATGAAACTAATGAGTTTTCAGCTCAATGCCCGTTTTCAGGGCTTCCTGATTATGGAACTCTAAGAATTGAGTACATTCCTGGTTCCCGTTATCTAGAATTAAAAAGTCTAAAATACTACCTCATCTCCTGGAGAAATATCGGACTATCACAGGAAGAAATCACAGCAACCATATTTGCTGATCTTTTGAAGTTCTTAAAGGATCCAAAGTATTTAATTATCGAAACTCACTACAATGTAAGAGGAGGCATTAATACAACCTGCAAAATTGATAGCCGGGAACAGAGGAAAAAGTAAGGTTTAAATACTCTGCGACCTCTGCTTTCAAGCATTAAAAAATACTCTGAGAAACTCTGCGAACTCTGTGTTTAAAAAAGTATAAAAATTACCGAAATTAAAAACTATATTTCGACACAAACTCTAAAGCTAGATTTTCCTAAGGCTTTAAGTATTTGAGGTAGTTGATAAATTTAATTCAGTTAAGTGAATTTCGTAATCACTGTCTATACACCATACAACCTAATAAAAAGCCCCATTTTATTAAAAGATCTAAGAACTAGCACGATGGTTTATCTTAATGCGGTTTTTAGTAGTCTTACTTTTTATTGCTGGTAGTGGGTTTACTCAGGAGTATCTTGAAAACCAAATAGTGTGCCGAGCAAAGGCTGGAGAGAAGATTAGAGGAACAAGGACATTCGCAATAGATAGATCCAAAGGTGAGCAGTTATCTTCTAAGATCAGAGTTTTTACAGTTAAAGGAGGACTATCTCGCGGCAAAAAGAAAATAGATTTTACTATTCTTAAAAAATCAAAAGATTATGAGCGTAAAAACTTACGGCTTGGAAAACTTATTTCCTGTGCTCCAAATGCAGTGCTAGAACTTGTGCAAACTTCATCAGATCCAATGTTAAGCAGTCTTTGGGGTATGACAAAAATTGAAGCTCCTTCAGCTTGGGATATAACAACTGGAAGTAGTCAGATCAAAGTTGCAGTCTTAGACACTGGAATTTCAAGCTCACATAGTGACATTCCGGATTCTACCACTGGGTATAATTTTTATAGTAATAATTCAAACTTTGCTGATGATAATGGTCATGGAACACATGTAGCAGGAACTATTGGTGCCACTGGAAATAACGGCGTAGGAGTTGCTGGCGTTAACTGGAATGTGTCTCTTATCGGAGTCAAGGTTCTTGGATCTAGTGGTAGTGGATCTTTAGCTAGTGTTGCTGCTGGAACTGATTATGCAAGAGAGCAAGGTGCTCATGTGATGAACTTTTCACTTGGCGCACAGGGTGCAGATTATTCGCCATTTAGAGATGCCCTTCAGGCCGCTTCTGATGCCGGGATTGTTCTTGTATTTGCAGCTGGAAATAGTGCAACTAATAATGATTCACTCCCTTTTTATCCAGCTAACTATCAGTTTTCTACGTCGATTACCGTTGCAGCAACGACTTCAAGCGATGGACTTGCAAGTTTTTCAAACTATGGAGCATCTACTGTGCATGTTGGGGCGCCAGGGGTTGGAATCTACTCAACCTTACATACAGGTAGTTATGCTTCTTATTCTGGAACCTCAATGGCAGCGCCACATGTTGCAGGACTTGCAGCTCTTGTAAAAGCCGCAAATACATCCCTTACCGGGTCACAGCTTAGAGGTTGTATCATCAATACAGGGGATTCTTTATCTTCTTTAAGTGGAAAAACTACAACTGGAAGAAGAATCAATGCTTTTAATGCAGTCTCAGAATGTGTAGATGGTGCACCAGATTTTCCACCAGAAGAGGGCACTCCAATTGATGAAGAGGACGGAGAGATTTATTTGGATGAATTTGGAGCAAGAGTTTATCAAAATGGAAAGGTAAGAGCATTATTTGGCGGTGAGGTATATCCATCTGAAACAGGAACTGTGCAGGTTAGCTGCTCTCTTAAGGTAAATAAACAAACATTTTCAGGTTCTGGATCAATCGATCTTGATGAGGGGTATTTTTATGGTGGCCTAGATATTAAAGGTAAAAAAGTAAAAAAACTTATAAAGAATGCAAGAAATGCCAAGTTAAGTTGTTTATTCTCAATGTCTGGTGCAGCAACAATAGGTGAGGAGATGAAACTTAGACTTGCAAGGCTTAGAGCTAAGGCATTGAAAAAGAGGGCAAAACAGTGAAAACTATGACCCTTAAGGAGGACTATGGGAAAAGGAGATTCAAGATCTAAAAAAGGTAAAAGATTTAAGGGAAGTTACGGAAACTCAAGACCGAAGAAAGAGCGAGCAAAAAAGAAGTAGATAGGTAAGCTAGGAAGCCCCGGAAGGGGCTTCTTTTTTTTATGTCACAAAAATCAATCTTTTTCGATCTAGAAACTACTTCTATCTCATTTGTAGGACAGATACTTAATTTTTGTTTTACACTTGTTGATGAAGAGTTTGAGCCTATAAAAACCCTTAAAGGAGATGTAGCTCTAACCAGGCTTCAACTACCTGAGCCTGGGGCGATACTTGCTAATAAAGTAAATATTTTAACCAGAGATACTCAGTACTCTGAATATGAGGCTTCAAAAGCTATCTGGTCATTTTTATGTGCTGAATCAAAAGAAGGTGCTTCACTTATTGGGTATAACTCTAATAAATTTGATTTTGATTTTTTAAAAACCACACTAAACAGAAATGGTTTCATTCCTCCTTTAACAAGACTAAAAAGAAGAGATCTCCTTCATGCAGTAAGATACATATGTTCAAAGAACGCCGAAGTTAGAAAGGCACTAACAAAAGACGATAAGTTAGTTTGTACGCTCGAAAATGTTACTCAAACTTTTGGACTCTTAAAGGGAGTGCAATCACACGAGGCAAAAGCAGATGTGGATCTTTCAATAGATCTGGCTAAATATATTTTTAAGGAATTCGGGCTAGATGTAAGAACATTTTCTAGTTATGAGCCACCAATACTTTCTAAATACGAAGTAGTGTCAAAAGTTGATGGGTTAGTTGAAAAACCATTTTGTCTACTTGATGAAAACTTGAACAGTGCACTGTGGGTGGATCTTAATAAGTTTAAAGAGGTAGAAAACAAAAGAGAGGCGGTATCGTATTTTAACAAACAAAAGGGTGATTTCTTTCTAGGAACAGAAGAGCCTGAAGCTTTGAGCTTAGATTTTATGAGCGCTCTTGAAGAGGCTTACAAGGGCGTTTCACTGGATAATTTTTTCACAGAACCAAAGGGTGATATCGAGGTTTTTATTTATAAAGTTAGAAATGAAGAAATTATTGCACTTGGTGATTTAATTCAGGGAAAAGAACCAAGATCCATTATTTCAGATAATACAAAGAGACTTTGGGGTAGGTGGAGACTTGCTAATCTCCAAGAGGACGATCCTTTTGTTCAAAAAAATCTTCCTGATTACGCAAAGTATAGATATGGTGGAGGCATGAATCTTGGAGCTGATAATCCAAAAATTCATAAAACTGCAACAGAGTTATTTATGGAGCTTGAGAGTTTAAGAAAGTCAGAAAGTGGTGAGAATCGAGAGATTCTTGATGCACTAAGAGAGTATTACCTTGCATCACCTTTGTTTAATGAGTTTTTAAAAGCAGCATGATAACTTGAGGGTCAGATCTCTAATATTATCAAATTTTCTTAGTTACCTCAGAGAATGAACCTTTCACCTTAGTGTTCTTGGTGGTCTTCGTGGTTAATAAAGAAGTGCCGAAGTTACAGAAACACTTATCGATGACCTTGAAATGAGTCATTCAGATCCTAATCATTTTATTTTGAACCACAGAGAACACAAAGAACACGAAGGGAATAATGTTCTCTGTGTTCTTGTATGTTTAAAAAATGGCAAATATATACATCTCATTAAGTATACATCGGTAATAGTACCTTAAGGATTGGCCTATTAACATTTTTTACACGAACTAAAAGCCCCGAAATATAAAGTGCTCTGACATTAGGACGATATCTAGTATGTGCAGTTTTTCGTATTACTAGTATTTTTTCCTATAACGGTGCTAGCCATAACATTTGAGGAATTTGAGGCTGTTTCACCTAAAGCAGGAGGACTAGCTGGATGGGGAAGTCCTGCTGCTGCTGACTTAAATAATGATGGCATTATGGATGCTGTGATGGCTACTCCAGCTGGAACAGTCGTAGCAGTTTCATCTAATGGAGAAACTCTTTGGAAAACAAAAATACCTAGGATCGATTGCAGTGAAACTTCGAAGTCAGACAGAGTTTATTCGACCCCAGCAATTGGTTCCTTGTCAGGAGATGGTAGACAGCAGGTAGTTTTAGGATATGGTGGATTTAATGGAAAAGGCTGTGAAGGCGGAGTAGTCGCGATACACGGTGATACTGGAGAGGTAGCCTGGAACTTTAGAATAAAGAGATGGGGTAAAAATAAAAAAGTATGGATCTATAGAAACTCAGTTGTAAGCACTCCTTTAATTTCAGATCTTGATAATGATGGTTTTCAAGAAGTAGTGGTAGGAAGCTGGAGCAGATTCGTTTATGTCCTAAATCATCTTGGAAAGGTAAATCTTGCAGTTCATACAGCTGACACAGTTTGGTCATCACCAACTATGATCGATACAGCGCCGCGAAAAACAGTTGTTATTGGAAGTGATATTTCACGAAATGATGGGCTGAAGACAAAAAATGGAGGGAATATTTTCTTTATCGACCCCTTAGCGTCAAAAAGTATTGTCGGATTTCCAGATCGAAACTCAGTTAGAGTGTTGGATATGGTTTATTTGGATCAAGTTCTCTTTTCCAGCCCAGTTATAGCTGATGTTGATCCGACCTCAGAAGGTAGTGAAGTAATTATCGGGAGTGGTTGTTATTTCAAGAATAAGGGTGCTTGGGTAAAAGTTGTAAGTGTAAATACAGGTCAAGTTCTTCATACCTTGCCTGTTGCTAGATGCTCTGCAAGTACTCCTGCTATAGGTGACATCAATAATGATGGGGTTAAGGACATAGTGTCATGGGTTTCTACCGGAAGTGAGGGTAGGGTCGTTGCCTATACATTGAAGAATGGATCTCCTGAGGTTCTTTGGGAAAAGGGCTTAGATCATAAACCTGTGGCGTTTCAATCACCATTAATTCTTGAAGGTGATTCACCAGTGGTGCTAATTCCAGCCTCAAAGTTTGTAGAGATAATCGACGGGGATACTGGTCAAACAATAGATACCCTTTCAACCGGGGTTTCGGGGTTTAGTAATATTGTTGTCACTGATATTAACACAGATGGCACTCCTGACCTTGTTATTGGTGGTACGAGCAGAGAAAGAGGAGTTGGAGGAACTATTAAATTCTTTCTTGGAGAGAGTGAGAGTGCATTTGATAATGCTGATCGAAGAAATTGGCGAGGTTAAAAGCCTGCTCGCGAATTTCTCTAACAGCAGTAGTTTCTAATAGGTCTCCTCGTCTTACTGGTCCTAGCGCGAAAAGATTCAAATGATTTGAGCCCATATTATCAATTACTCTACCTAGTTTGTCGGTTACGATTCCTCCAAGTTTGAATGACGGTTTTGCGATTCCTGATTTAAAAAGTCCCACAATAAAGGGATTCTTCTCTTCCCATGAGATTCCACTTGCGTCGACTACATATTCACTCAAAATCTCCTCTCCCGATTTGAGGTGAATTTTTACCTTTCCGTGCTCATGACTACTGTTGATTACAGTCCCTTTTTTTATCTTAAACTTATGATTAATTGGAGGAATTCTGTGTCTGTGGATGTCCCAGTAAGTTTTTACGCGCTTAAGAAAATACTCCTTCTCTTTTAGAGAAAATCTCTGCCAAATTAGAGGTGTAATCACTCTAAACGAGTCTAGTACTTGAATCCAGTCAGATGTTCTCTTAGATTCCTTCCTTATGTATTTAATACACTCTAATAGAGAGCTGAAGGTAATCTCAGTTGGATCAGAGTGTTTAAATGTAGGTGGATGAATTTTTGGAGTAAGCCCATGCCTTGAGATTATTAGAAGCTCACCGATAAAACCTCTAGATCTAAGTTCTATAATTGCATCATGCGCGCTCAGACTAGAGCCAATAATTGATATTCTTTTTACAGAGAGGTCAATTTTTTCACCATCTAAGAGCCTTGAAATTGGTATAATGTTTTCTCCTTTTATAATAGTATTTTCAGAATTTCCGGTTGCAATAACCACATGCTTAGCCTTGATGTAATTATTGATCAAAAACCCAAAAGTTTTTTTCTCAAGTAAGTAGGCTGTCTCTTTAAACAGTTCAAATGTTCTATTTGAAAGTTGGTCACTTAGATACTCACCATAAAGTTTTCTTGAGACAAATGAGGTATCAGTTACATTACGAGAATCGAGCCACTTCAAAAAACTATCTGGATCATTTTGATAAAGACTCATCCTGGAGGCTGGGACATTCAGAATCACATAGGGAGAGTTAACACCATAGGCTAAGCCACGACCAAATTTTCCTGGCTCAAGTATTGCGACAGATAGATTTTTTGGTAAATGGCAAAGAAGCGCTGTTCCACTAAAACCACCACCAATGATAGCAATATCAAACACTTTTCACCTGAAAAATCTCCATGTTTTCTAGAGGTGGAGCATAACAATGTAACGTCACTAATGGTGCATCATTAAAATTCGCAACACAGTGAATATCATCGTCTCGTGCCACTGTTATTGATCCAGGCTCAAAGGATTGTTGAGAGACTGGAAGAAGTGAGAAAAACCCCTCAGCAAACCTTATCTCATTAGCAACACCAGATAGAACTCTTATGCCACACCAGGATCCAGAATGGTTATGAATAGGGGAGCATTGCCCCTTTGCCCAACACATAACAAGGATCTCGATAAACTGATTTTTGAACACTCTATTTCTTTGGTATCTATCCTTGCCGAATGATATGAATTTACTGTAGGTATCTAATTTGGGTGGGGCAGTTTTTAAGAGATTTAGCAGTGTTTCTTCATCAAACGGGTTGCTACACTCAGGATCGTCGGATTCTAAAGCCGTTGAAATGGAAAACCGTCCCATGACTAGGAGTATATGATAAAGTCTACCAACTTTGTCAAGAATATGTATGAAGCTCACTCATAAGACAGAATACGCTATCTTGGCATTAATTCACTTAGCTAGAGAGGGCGAATCCCAAACTGAATCGATTTCAAAGGAATGCGATATACCATTCAAGTTTTTACAGCAGATATTAAGAGAACTCCGGTTAAAGCAACTTGTCACCTCAGTGCGTGGCCCTAATGGGGGATTTAAGTTGAAGAGACCGGCCAACAAGATCTCCTTGGCTGAAGTAGTTAGAGCGTTTGATGGCCCCTTAGCTCCAACAAGCGCAGTAAGTGTATACTTTTATGAGCCAGGCCCACTTGAAGCTGAGCCAAAAACGTTAAGAGTGTTTAAGGAGGTAAGAGATTTTGTATCAAAAAAGCTAGAGAAAACCACAATCTTTGACCTTGTTTGATGATACCAAATGCAGCTTCGGTTTTGAGCATAGATGGATTTAGGGCTAACGAAGCAATCTCTTTTACGGCGTGTTTTGGCTACGCCAAACCCGCGCTAGTCCAGCTATGCTCATACAGATTTGAGCTTTAAAAGCTCAAATCTGATTCGCGCAGGGTTTTGTTATTGCTTCATTTTAAATTTTGATGAAATAGTGTGATGTGCTGATCTTAGTTACATTATTTGGTCTTCTAATCGGAAGCTTTCTTACAGCCTGTATTCATAGGGTTCCTCTATCAAGACTTAATTCCTGGCTTGAGCCAGAAGAGCTTGAGGCGCTTCCAGAACATGTAAAAAATCAAACTCTTACCATTACTGACCCACCAAGATCGCTTTGTCCATTCTGTAAAAAGCAACTATCCTGGTATGAGAATATTCCATTCTTTTCTTGGGTTTTTTTACGAGGTCGTTGCTCAGGGTGTAAGACGTTTATTCCTATTCGATATCCACTAGTTGAATTATTGACAGCCTTGAGCGCTTATTTTTCTGTCCATTACTACGGGTTATCTGCAACTGCAGCCTTAGTCTTTATCTGGTTATGTATTCTGATCGTTATCACTTTTATTGATTACGATTACTATATAATCCCTAACTTATTTACTTATCCTGGAATGATACTAGGAGTGCTGTTCGGGATAATTCAGACATATTACCCAATAACAGAGGAGCCTTTTGTATTTGGAATAGAGGATAGCTTGCTTGGTCTTTTAGCTGGTGGTGGCGGTCTTTGGTTCATCGCATGGTCATATTTCAAAATTAGAAAGAGAGAAGGTTTAGGATTAGGGGATGTTAAGCTTCTTGGTGCGATAGGAGCTTGGAGTGGTATACATGGTGTTGTATTTACTCTGTTTGTAGGATCAGTACTAGGAACAGTAGGAGGTGTATTGGGGCTGCTTCTTATGAAGCGAGATTTTGGAAAGCCAATTCCTTTTGGACCATACTTAGCTTTTGCATATGCTTTATTCCTGCTTGATCTTTATTAGTATCTTTTTCTCTCAATCAAGAATCATCACTCCTGATGGTGAGATACTTCCATATTCAGACTTTAAAAAAACGTATCCAGAGACTTGTAGAGCTCATGGAGGGATAAACTGTAGTGATAAGGATACAGATGGCTCAGTTGTTTGTTTAGATGGGTTTAAAGACTCACCTCAACAGTTTATAGATGAGTGCACAATTGCTGAACTAACGGTTGTGCTTCAGGAAGGAGGCAAGGTTTTAGTAAAGAATCAAAGCCCAGTAGCTGCAAAAGGGATAAAAGTTTACTACTCGAAGACTGATTTAACGAAGGTCTTTTTCAGCGGGCCATCAGAGCTTGAAGCCTACGGGTTAGCTGAGTTTTTGGGCAGAGGACGTCAGGCTTACGAACATCTCGTAGTGGACTGCGAAAATTGCGGTCCAAAACAGCACTCATAAAAGATCAATGATTTCAATTGGTTAGCTAACCAGCCGTGATCATTGAATATATAGTAAAATCAATAACTTACAAATTTTGTCAGTGAAAAAAATTCATCAAACATTTATTTATTTTGTCTACGCAACTCTCTGAGATGAGAAACTAAATGAATTATTTCAACAGTTTACCAGCATTTTCCACAAAATACTAAAAGTTGTCATGGATCATCTTACTCTTTATCCTGAAGAGAGAGTATATATGTTAGCACCTTCCTCAATAGAAAAGATTATTCCGGTTCTTAAGAGCAGTGCTAAGCGTGCCCTTAGGATGAAGATTGCTAGGTTCCCCTCTCCCTACTATGCGTCATTCCTTTTGCGTGACTCAGAGACCGCATATACCTCTGCCTCCGGGGGGTCAACCTATGAGAAGCGGGTAGACCAAAACAGGAATGTTTACTGTGATATTAGGGTTGGCTCCTATAAACGAGACCAGACTACAAATGGTGGATTATCAGAGGCCTCGGAAGAAGAGCTAGAATCGTATGATCACTCTACTGTTCCAATTGACGATGGTAATCTTTACGGCCTAACCACTGCTCTATGGAGATTAACTGAAGTTAGATTTCGTGAGGCAGTTACAGAGTATCAACATAAACAAGCACGAAGGATCTCAACAGTTGATGAGAATAGGCATCTTCCGAATTTTACCCCACTAAAACCTTTAAAGTCGATTAAATTTGAAACAGCGGAAAAGGTAGATATAAATAGGTGGTCAACATTCTGCAAGAAAGCCTCTGAATGGATGAGCGAACTTCCTGGTATCTTCGCTGACATCGTCTCCTTTAATTCAGAACAAGAGAGCAAGATCTTTGTTAGCACCGAGAATAGAATAGTAGTTCAACATGTTCAGGTTTTTACACTTTATGCCAGCTTTAAAAAACTTAGCGATGAAGGTTCAAACATTGAGCAGGAGTTAGTGCTAAATGTAAGATCACAAAAAGAACTTCCAAACCTAAGGCAGTTAAAAAAGATGCTATGGGAGAAGTATGAAAAGCTAATGGAGCTTTCACATGCAAAAAAAATTCATTCGTTTTCTGGGCCTGTCCTCCTATATCCCGGTCCTGCAGGCCTTTTATTTCATGAAGCAATTGGTCACAGACTTGAAGGGGATAGACTGCTTTCTCAAGGAGAAGGTCAAACGTTTAAGGGTCAATTAGGAAAGAAGGTTCTTAATGTTGATGTAACAATAAGGGATAATCCTAAACTAAAAACCTGGAAAGGAAATAAATGTCTTGGCTCTTACGACTATGATGATGAAGGTGTACAGGCAAAAGATACACTGCTTGTAGAAGGAGGAGTATTGAAAGGATTTTTATCCAGTAGATCAGCTCTTTCAAAAAGAAATTTTGCCCCAAATGGTCATTCAAGGAATTCAAGTAATCAAAGACCGATCTCAAGAATGGGAGTTTTACAGATTACCACTAGACGTGGACTTTCTATGAAGGAGTTAAAGTCACTTTTGCTTAGAGAGATAGAAAAGCAAAAAGCCCCTCATGGTTTAATAATTTACGAAACCTCAGGAGGTGAGACCGATACATCGAGCTATGATTTTCAAGCATTTAGCGGAGAGATTTCATATGCGACTTTAATATATCCAGATGGTACAGAAGAGGTAGTAAGAGGAGTTAATCTTGTAGGAACACCTCTCCAAGCCTTGAATAACGTTATAGCCGTTGGAGATTCACCTGAGCTAGATAATAGTTTTTGTGGCGCAGAATCAGGCTTTATACCTGTAAGTACGATCTCGCCCGCAGTTCTGATAAAAAACTTAGAATTTCAAGCAAAAGAAGAAGAGCTTTGTACCCCATATCTTCTCCCTAAGCCTAGACCAAATGTTCTTAGAAGAAAGAAGAAGAAAAATAGAAGGAAAAGGGGTAGGTAAAAAAGTGCCTGGTCTGGCTTTCTTGTCCTCCATAGCTTTAGCGAAGGAGGAAGACTGACCTTTTCAAAGGATAGATTAAATACAGCTCAATATTTTCTCTCTTTCTTCAGTTTTTCTTTAGCAGCATAAACCCTGCGCTCATTTGGTTTTGAGATTGAAAAGCTCAAAATTTAATGAGCAAAGCAGGGCGAGCGTGGGTTTGGCGAAGCCAAAACACGCCGTATAAGACATTGCTTCGTATGTACTAATTCCTTCTATACTCAAAACAGATCTGGGTTTAGTATACAAGCGTGATGAGTATAGAAGAATTTTGGAACCCTTATGGGCCTCAACTAGTAATTTCTGCGGCGCTAGGAGCATTAATCGGTTTAGAAAGAGAGCTTTCAGGTAAAGATCCAAGTTTAAGGACCTTTGCCTTAATTTCGCTAGGCAGCTGCATACTTTCGATAATTTCTGTTGCCTCTGTTTCAGGAATTCTTCATGGAGACCCTTCAAGAATAGCTGCACAGGTGGTAACAGGAATAGGATTTCTCGGTGCTGGGACAATCTTTAGATCAGAGAACGGTATTACTGGGCTTACTACTGCTACTTTAATTTGGTGTACCGCTGGAATTGGAATGGCTGTTGGCTTTGGATATGTCGAGCTAGCGGTTTCAGCCACTGTGGTGTCTGTTGGTTGTATGTATGTTTTAAAACTGTTTCATAAACTTTTAAACCTTGCTAAGCGAAAAGTTTGAAGATCATAAATCAGGTGTGTTACACTACTAACTCAAGTGGAGCTAGCCAAACACGCCTTAAAGTTGAATGCGGTAACATTCTCACCAGATAATCCCTATACTTGGGCTTCTGGCTACAAGATGCCGATCTATAATGATAATCGACTGCTCCTTTCAGATCCTGCTATTAGAAAACTTGTTGTTTCGGAGTTAGTTAAACTTCTACAAGTTAACAATATTAAAGCTGATTGCATCGGGGGTGTTCCAACAGCAGGTCTTCCTTGGGCAGCAAGTTTAGCTGATGCTCTGTTTTTACCGTTAATCTACGTAAGAGACGAACCAAAAAAACATGGCCTTCAAAAACAGATAGAAGGCAAAATAGAACCCGGAATGGAGGTCGTACTAGTCGAAGATGTAATCTCAACCGGTGGAAGTGCTGCAAAAGCAGTTCCTGTTGTAAGAGAGGCTGGTGCAAAGTGTAGTACAGTTTTAGGGATATTTTCATACGGATTTAAAGAAGCAACCGATAAGTTTGATTCAGTTGGGGCTAAAATTTATTCTGCCCTCACCTATCAAGATCTCTTAACGGCTGCGATCGAAACCGGTTACGTTTCTAAAGAAAACTTAAAAACTCTTGAAGAATGGCAGAAAAGTCCTTTTACCTGGGGCATGGGTAGGTGAGGCTGTACGATTTATTAAAGCCATTACTCTTCAAAATAGACCCTGAAACAATTCACCATATCTCATGTTCACTTGGAAATTTAAGTGCAGGTATAATTAGAAATCTGTTTCAGTATGAAAATGAAAGGCTCAAAACAAAACTTTTTGATCTTGAACTAAAAAACCCGGTAGGGCTTGCAGCAGGGTTCGATAAAAACGGGAAGCTTAGCTCCTTAATGTCTGCATTAGGTTTTGGGTTTATGGAGGTTGGCTCTGTAACGTTCAGACCATCACAAGGTAATCCAAAACCAAGACTTTTTAGACTCCCTAGGGATGAGGCTCTGATAAATCGATTGGGATTAAATAACGAAGGTGCCTCTGCTATTTTGAACAGGCTGAAAAAAATTAGTCAGATTCCTTTTGGTATCAACATTGCAAAAACTAATGATGCCGAATTGATTGGCGAAGAAGCGCAGGAAGATTTTATTTCAGCTTATGAGGTTGTTAAAGAAGTAGGAGGATTCCACATCTTAAATGTTAGCTGTCCAAATACAGAAGATGGGAAAACATTCGAAAATCCTGCTTCACTGGAAGCTCTTTTATCTAGATTAAACAGATCAAAAATCCCCTTACTTATTAAATTCGCTCCAGATCTTGATGAAGGTGTTCTAAAAGAAAACATTTCAGTTTGCGAGTCAAAAGATATAAATGGTTATGTGCTATCAAATACAAGCTCAAAACGAGAGGATCTTACTGAAGATCCAGTTTATGTTGGTTCAATTGGAAAAGGCGGACTTAGTGGCGTGCCACTTTTTAAAAAACTGCCCACTAGAGTTGAGTTTGTAAGAAGTATTATAAGCAGAGATAAACCTATAATCGCTGTTGGTGGAATAGATTCTGGAGATAAAGTTTTTCAGCTACTAAGAGCAGGTGCAAGTTGTGTAGAGTTATATACAGGACTTGTTTACAAAGGACCCTCTATTGTGAAAGAGATAAACATGGAATTAATAAGGCTGATGGATCAACATAAGGTAGAGCGGTGGAACTGATTATAGCTCTGGATGGAATAGATAAAAAATCAGCAGTAGAGCTTGCATCTAAACTAAGTGATCAGGTTTGGGGTTTTAAAGTAAACGATCTCCTGTTAGAGGAAGGCTTTTCTATCATTAAGGAGCTTAGAAAGTACGGAAAAGTTTTTGCAGATCCAAAGCTTCATGATATCCCAAATACAGTCAAAAACAGTGTAAAAAAACTCGCAGATACAGGAGTTTCTTTAATAACTGTCCATGCTAGTGGCGGGCCTCGAATGATCGAAGAGGCTGTAAGAAACTCTAGCGGCGCTGAGATTCTGGCAGTCACAATTTTAACTTCATTTTCTCCTGAAGAAACAAGTGCTGTTTATGGGGTTAGTAACACTAAAGATAAAGTTTTAGAACTTGGAAAGCTTGCTGAAAGTGCAGGAGCTCATGGAATCGTGTGCTCTCCTTTAGAACTAGAACTCCTTAAAAAGGGACTAAAAAAAGTCTACTTTCTTACACCAGGCATCAGGCTTTCAAGAGACACTTCAGATGACCAAAGACGGGTAATGACCCCAAAAGAAGCAAAAGATGGGGGGGCTAAGTATATCGTAGTAGGAAGACCTATCACTGAATCAGATGACCCTCAATTAGTGACTCAAGAGATAATAAAAAGTATAACCTGAGTAATGGTTAGTATTGGAACGCCCTTAAAAAGTGGAGCTAAAAAAGTTCTTCTCCTTGGAGCTGGTGAACTTGGAAAAGAAGTTGTCATCGAACTTCAACGATTTGGAGTTGAAGTTATAGCAGTCGATAGGTATCAAGGTGCACCTGCTATGCAGGTTGCTCATAGGTCTCATGTAATTAACATGCTTGATCCTGAAGAGCTTACAAGGGTCATAAAAAATGAAGACCCAAGCCTTATTGTTCCTGAAATTGAGGCGATCGCAACATCGGCTCTCTTGGAGCTTGAAAAGGATGGCTACAAGGTTATACCCAATGCAAGAGCTACTAATCTAACAATGAATAGAGAAGGAATCAGAAGGCTTGCTTCTGAGGAACTTTCAATAAAAACATCTCCATACAGGTTCGCTGATAATATTGTTGACTTTGAAGCAGCAGTTGAAGCAATTGGTTTGCCCTGTGTTGTAAAGCCTATAATGAGCTCATCTGGTAAGGGGCAAAGTGTTGTTCGTAAAAAGGAAGATGTTCTTAAGGCATGGAAATATGCGCAGGAAGGTGGGCGTACTGGTGGAGGGAGAGTAATTATTGAAGGGTTTATTCCATTTGATTATGAAATAACACTCTTAACCGTAAGACATAGTGATGGAACAAGCTTTTGTGAACCAATCGGACACATTCAAATAGATGGAGATTACAGGGAATCTTGGCAGCCACATCCAATGAGTAAAATTGCCCGAGAAAGATCGGAAGGTATCGCTGTAAAAATTACAGATGCTCTTGGAGGTTTTGGAGTATTTGGTGTTGAGCTTTTTATTAAAGATGATGATGTTTATTTTAGTGAAGTGTCTCCAAGGCCACATGATACAGGGTTAGTCACTTTAATTTCACAGGAGTTAAGTGAGTTTGCACTTCATGCAAGAGCTATACTTGGTCTTCCAATTCCTAAAGTATCTTTACTTGGAGCTAGTGCTTCTGTAGCTATTCTTGGAGAAGGGAATAGTAAGGATATAAGGTTCGAAGGTATTGATCATGCATTAAAGGAGCCTGACACTGGAATAAGATTATTCGGAAAGCCTGAGATTGACGGGAAAAGGCGTCTTGGTGTTGCACTTGCACGAGGAGTCGATCTGACTGATGCAAGAGCCAAGGCTAAACGAGTGCATGATGCTGTTAAGATTTTGTTTTGATTATGTAGATCTATGTCTGGTCTGGATTTAACCTGACCTTAAAAGTTAAGGTCAGGCTGAAGCCTGACCAGGCAGGGATCATGCCTGATCCCCAGTTAACTCTAACCAAGTCTTTCGAGCGCCCTAATTGCTACCTTCGAAGCAGCTTCAACGAGTTTTGTAGGATCTTTAGCAAAAGTGTTCTTAGCTCTGTTTGCAATAGCAACACAGATACATCCCGATCTTATTGGAAGAAGGGATGAAAAATATGCTAAAAAGCTAGCCTCCATCTCCATGTTTTCAATATTTAATGCCCCAAATTTACTAAGTTTTTGATCAATTTCAGCAATACTTGGTTCAAGTAATAGTTCACGCCCTTGATTAGCAAAGAAACCAGAGTTACTAGCTGTTGCACCAATCTTATATGGAACCCCAAGCTCTTTGCAGGATTCTTCGAGAGCTTGGATAACATCTTTATTAAATCTTGAAATATATGGCTTTATTCCGAGAAACTTCTCAAGCTCACCTTCAAGTTTTGTATATGGATTCTCATTTCGTTTGTAGAAAAAGCCAGTGTTATCTAAGCCGATTGCATAATCAGAAATAATGAGAGTGCCAAGCTCAGTCTCCTCTCTTAATCCACCTGATGTTCCAACTCTAATGATATCGAAGGGCTTAAAGGTTTCATTTTTTCTTCTAGTTTTTAAGTCAATAAATTTTAAAGCCGCTAGCTCATTTAAGACGATCTCAAGTGACGGAGTTCCCATTCCGGATGTGGTTACAGTTATGTTTTTTCCATTAACAGTACCAGTATTTGTGATTAATCCACGATGAGATCTTGAAAACAGAGTTTTTTCAAAAAATGATTTTGATATATGAGTTGATCTGTCAGGGTCCCCAACTATTAAAATCGAGTCAGCTACTTCTTCTGGCAAAAGATCTAAGTGATAGATTCTGCCACTTTGTGTAATTATTAGCTCTGATTCGTTAATCATCTTGCGCGGCTCTCCTTGCAGCTTTTTTCTCTCCATGATGTTTTTTACTAGAAAGCCTTTTTTCAATAGAAGCCTTTGTAGGCTTTGTTTTTAGTCGTATCTTTGGTGCTTTTTCTGCAAGTAGAATCAACTTATTTAATTTAGCTAATACCCTTTTTCTATTTCCATCCTGTGTTCTAGCTTCTTGAGAGGTTATCTGGATATCGCCGTTGTCTTTTAAGTAACCTTTTTTTGAAGCGATCATTTTTAATCTTTCTAAAAAAGCTTGGTCAGCTCCAGGTATCTGATTAGGATTAATAGATAGAGTGGCTTTTGTTGATCGCTTATTAACATTTTGTCCACCTGGCCCACTGCTTCTTGAAAATGAAATAGATGAAAGATTTTCAAGATTCGAACTAATCATCTAAATCGATACTCCTCAATCTCAAGATCTTCAGCCCATCCCCTTTGCCCTTTATACTCAGATATAAGTTTAGCCCCTAACCTTAAAGGGATACGCTTACTCCTTTCATTTTTCTTATCAACTGGATAGACAAATTCATCTAAGTAAATATTATTTCTAGCCCAATCAATAATAGCTAAAACAGACTCATAGCCATATCCAAATCCCCAAGCTTCTTCTTTAAGCCAAAGCCCAATTTCGGGAGTTTTATGACCTTTTCTTGAGTGAAGTCCTATTAAACCTAAAAATTCAGAGGCCTTTTCAATAACTAGCTGAATGTCTCGTCCTTCTTCGAATGCATTTATAGCATTTCTTATAAATTCTTCTGTTTCAGATATGTTCTGAGCAGGCTTTGGGGTCATGTGCCTTGCAACGCTCGAGGTGAAAGTTTTAAAAATTACCTTAGCGTCAGAAAGAGAAATAGGGCGAAGTAACAATCTTTCGGTTTGGATTAAAATATTGGTTCTTTTAAATTCAAAAGGCTTATCACCAAATTCCATTTTGAAACACCAGATAGTTTAAGACATAATCTTTAGCGCCATCTTTTATACTTCTAAAATTGCCTTTATATCCAGCATTTTTGAGCTTACCTAGTGGTGCTTCTGTGAAATACTGATATTGCTCTCTTATCGATTCAGGCATCTCGATATACTCAATCTGGACTGGTTCACCTAAAGAATCAAATACAGAATTAACTAAAGTATTCCAGCTCTCTGCTTTTCCGGAGCCAATGTTAAATATTCCGGATAGGCTTGGATTCTTAAGCAAAAAACTCATAACAGAGCAGCAATCTTTTACATATAGAAAATCTCTTTTTTGCTCGCCGTGTGAATATTCAGCTTTATAAGATTTAAAAAGTTTGACAGAGCCTTCACGCTTAATCTGCTCAAAAGATTTAAGAACGACACTTCTCATGTCACCCTTATGATACTCGTTAGGGCCATAAACATTAAAAAACTTAAGTCCTGTAATTTTATCAAGTAGATTGTTCTCATAAGCCCATAGATCAAATAGCTGCTTACTAAACCCATAAGGATTTAGAGGTTTTAGATTTGGGATTAACGAATGTTCATCTGAGTATCCAAGTGCTCCATCGCCATAAGTAGCGGCCGAGCTTGCATAGATAAATTGAATACCGCGCTCAAGTGCAAACTCACAAAGCGTTTTTGAGTAGAGATAGTTGTTTCTGTAAAGATAATCGACATCTCGTTCGAGTGTAGAACTGCATGCGCCAAGATGAACGATTGCAGTAATCGTATGAGGAAGCTTGTCTTTTTTAACTTGATCTAAAAAGTCATCTTTATGAAGAAATGAAAGGTATCGCTTACCTAATAGGTTCTTCCACCTATCACTTGACCCAAACTCATCAACTAAAAGTAGATCTGTGATGCCATCTTCATTTAAGGCTTTAACGAAACAGCTTCCAATAAAACCAGCAGCACCGGTTATAATAATCATGGGGATGAGTTTACATGAAATTGATTCTATTTACGAACTTTGTAAATTGAGAGCGAAGGGTTTTTTACAACCCTTTGAGGTCCTAAAAGCCCAGCAAGCTGTATTATCGGTTCAACCAACTCAAGATCAATAGTTGGAGCCGGATTAAAAAATACTACCACCTCAGCTCCATCTTGTATTAGTCCCTCAAGGGTAGAACCCTCTTGTTTAAAAACTTTGACCTGAGGGTGCTTGTAGATATGAGGCGCAAGTTGTAGTTCACCTGCGATAAATACTCGTTTATTGAGCTTTAAAGACTCTTTTAGAAAAAACTCCACCTGATCTCTAGTATCTTCAACCTTCGCGCTTCGTAGAATAAAGGCTTCAGTTAATGGAAGGATCAAAATAATCGGGATAAAGGATATTAATACAATCTTGAACTTTAAACGTTCATAAATGTAATAACCTCCAGCTCCAACTAAAACACAAAGATAGGGAATGATTACACTCATATTTCGAGTGAAGTTTACTTTCTGATCGATCATAAGAAGAAAGAAAAGAGCTGGAAATGAAAGCCAGACAAAAAGAGATCGATTAATTTTAATAAGACCAATAAGGGCAAGAACTAATCCAGTAATAAATAAGGCATCACCCCTAAGCCACTTTAGATAAAAAAGAGCCTGTGAGATGCCAGGAGTCCCTTCATTTCCAACGTGACCTGCTATCTTGTAATGCCAGATCTCATAGGCAAATTGATTCAAAAACAATGGAAGCTCAGCAAAAATATACGGGCTTCCAAGAATGAATGCGGCTAAGGAAAGTGCTAGTAGAAGTAATGCTTTTTTATATGTACCCAAGAAAATCGACGTCAAAACTGGAACAAAAATGATTGGCAGCGCATTATACTTTGACGACACAGCAAGCCCTGCAGATATGGCAGCCCAGAAAAGATATTTACTGTTTTTGAGGGAAATTAAACATAAGAGAGAGGCTAGTAGTGTAAAAAAAGAAAAAACTGGATCTACACCTATCATTGCTGACTCTCTTATTAATGGAGGCGACAAGGCAACTAAAAGGCCAGCTCCGATTGGAAATACACTGTGAGCTTTAGGAAAAATTAAGGTAACAGCTATAACCGAGGCAGCGATCATTCCAAGAGATAAAAGTAATGAGAGCATTCGGTTCCATTTAACTATGCCGGGGTGTGATGCTGTAAATGCATACTTTGCAACACCGAAATTATCAGTTGTTCTGAGCTCATCGAGAGTTTTTATATGACCTTCTCTTACATTCCATAAAAAAGATGCTGCTAGCACGGGCATTCTTAAGTAAAAATGAAGTGATGGTTTATGAAAATACTCTGGATTGAAGGAACCAGACTTAACCATGTTAGCAACTCGGTTAAAGTGATGGGCTTCGTCTTCATTGTAGAAATAGGGCATCTCGCGTTCGACCATTGGGTAGCGAAACCAAAAACCTACGAGAAGTGGAATAATGAGTAGCCTGTACATAGCCTGACCCTATCTGTAAACTTTCACAGGTGTTTAAATCAATAGATAAAAGAGAGATCTGCTCTGTAAAGAGTTTTAAGGTAACTGAAGAGAAAATTTTGCTTCCTTCGGGCAAAGAATCTACGCATTTAACCTTGGAGCATCCAGGAGCTGTGGTTATTCTGCCTAAACTGGATAATAACACTGTCATTATGATTAGACAGTATAGACACTCAATAAGGAGGGTTATCTTCGAGCTTCCTGCTGGAACATTGAATCTTAAGGAGGATCCCCTTTTTTGTGCAAAACGAGAGTTACAAGAAGAGGTGAACTATAAAGCACAGTCTTGGAGATCTCTCGGCACACTTTATCCAGCTCCAGGGTTTTGTGATGAAGTACAACATCTTTTTTTAGCTGAAGGATTAAGTGAAGCTAAGGGAACCCTTGATGAGGATGAACTAATAGAGATATGCCCGCTAAGTCTTAATCAGATTTCAAAGTTAGCTCGTGATAATGAAATAGTAGATGGAAAAACTTTAGCGTGTCTTTATAGAGCTCAGTTGATTGGGTAGTTTTTTAGAAGTAACGATAGGGCAATCAGACCTTAGCTTTAGGTCAGGCTGAAGCCAGACCAGGCAGTAATAAAATATGCCTGGTCAGGTTTTAACCTGATCTTAGTACAAACTGATCAGACATATAACTGCTTATCAAATCCAACGCTTTTTCTTTTGCATTTTCATGAGCAGTCCAGATTGTTTCAATTGAAGTGATATTTTCCGATGATTGGATCTTTAAAGATCCAACTGGGTCAGCACTTTTACCAAATATCCTTGAAAAGCGAGGTCTAAAAAATGTCTGCTCAATCTTTAATGAATTAAGTTTAACCCCAAGTGAAATTGGAAGCTCGTTAAGTGAAAGCTCCTCTGGATGAGAACTAGTAATGTTAGTTTCATAAACAATATGACTAAATCCTTCAAACTCTAAAAATGGAGTGACTATTCTAGTAAAAAATGGGGTATTAAAAGCCTCCCCATGAATCAGAATTAGTTCATGAGGAGGGGTGAGAGATCCTGAACAATCGAGTAATTTGCCTTTGGATTTTAGAGCATTTTTTTCAAGAAAAGTCTTTAATATCAAATATATAGCCGATCTATCATCTTTGATAATATGTTTAACTGTGACAGTTTTTTTTCTCGAAAAAATCGAACTTCTTATTGTAATCTTTGGCTCTATCTCAAACTTTGTTCTGCTCAAGGCTTCGTTAACATCCAGAATTACTATAATCTCTCTCTCTGTGATAGGAAACTTTTTTCTAGATCTATCGATTAGGACTATATGATTTCTCTGTATATCGTTGAAAGGAGTGCTGAGGGAAGAACCAAGATAGTTGATCTTATAACCCAGTACCTTAAAGATCCACAGAGCCCAAGAATATCTCTAAAAAGCTTATCACTAGAAGAGGTTAGGTTTAACTCGCCACCTCACATAATTTTGGTGGGTGAAGAGATAGTTGGACGAGAAGTAAGTGAAATAGCAAAGCTAAAAAAAATATTCCCCTCCTCAGCGATTATCGCCCGTGTTCCACCAGCGTTAGACAACCTTTCATTTATTGAACAACTAGCAAGATTCGGTGCTGACGAGGTGGTATCTTTGCAAACCACTCAGTTAGAATTCTTTAGGAAAGTAATTCTTCTTTCCAGAAATGGCTCAAAGTTAAAAAGTGGTACTCTTATCCTAGTTGATGGAGGTAAAGGAGGAGTTGGGGTTACCTCTGTGTCTGCGGGGCTTGCAGAGATGCTGGTCGATTCAGGTAAACGAGTTTGCTTAGTTGACTTAGATCCTGAAACGCAAGATCTGAGCAGATTTCTTCAAGCTAAACCTTTTGTAAACGAAAACCTTAGCCTTCTACTATCCCAAGCGCAGCCTATAGTCGAAGACACAGTGCTTAATTCGATAACTCAAGTTTGGGCTGATGATGACAGGCTTTCAATTTTAACTGCTCCGCCCGATGGAGATGAGATGTATGAGAGCAGAAATCCATTTTCAAGATTATTTTTGTTGGTCTTAGAGGTACTAGATTCGACGTTCGATTATGTAATAGTCGATACAGGACATGCACGAGGAATTTTAAGAAGATCTCTTTACAGGGTAGCTGATGGTGTAGTGTTTGTTGTTAACAGAGATCCAGCTGTTTTATTTGCTTCAGTAGAAAGGATGAATAAAGGACTATCGGAACTCTCTCCTGATAGCCATATAGTTGTTGTTGAAAATGGAAGTGTAGATTCAGGATTACCATCTAAGATTTTAAAGCAAGAATTGCTAGAGGCTACTAATTTAGAGGATCTGCCTTTTATAAGTATACCTGAGTGTTCAAGTGGCCGGGTTTGGCCAGGGTCAGGCTCTACTATGATGTCGCGCGGAAAAAGATCTGTAAGACGCGCATTTTTAGATCTCGGACGAGTGTTTGGTGCTGAAGGAAATGATGTTCCAGTAAGGAAGACGCTTTCATTTGGAGTGAAGCAACTTCCTGCTCCCAGTGAGCCAGCAGAGAGGCTCGTATCCGGGGTTAAACTTAGATAGGAGTAGTATGAAAAGAAAACAAAGAGGACTTTCAACGTTAGAGTACTGTGCAGTAGCAGCCATCATCATAACCATCACATGGGTTGGTATGAGAGCGTTCGGTGTAGGGATGCAAGAGTATCTCGAAGGTATTGCTGACTGGGCGACAGAGGAAGGTAATATTGTAAGAAACGCAGATCATTCTGGTTGATCTTACTCTCATTTGATTCAGAGAACTAAAACTTAGTGCATCTGGTTGCACTGTCAGGACACCTTTATGGCGCAGAGAACAACAAAAAAATTAAGAAGACCTCGTGGAAACGAAATTCTTAAGGTTGGAATAATAGGAGTTAGTCTCGTACTAGCAGCGTTTATTTTAAAAGAACCTCAAGTGGAAAGGGCAAGCTTAAACCCTGTAATTGTCGAAGAGTTTGACTCAATACAGGTTCCTGTCCCGCGAGAGCCAGTTCCTGCTGGAACAGATCTATCAAAGGTAGATGTTGAGCTAGTCTCATATCCTCGCCATCAGGTGCCTGACGGTGCAATCATAGAAGCAGCACTACTTTCGGGCTATGAGAACTCTGTTCCACTCCCAGCGCAGCTGCCTATTTTTTCAGCCAACTTAAGACCATCTGGATCGGTTTCTTTAAATGCTGTTGAGGAAAAGATCCCTCCTGGCATGAGAGCAATGACAATAAAGGTAGACGCAACAATAGCTGTTGAAGGATGGGCTGCCCCTGGATCGGTTGTGGATGTTCTACTTGTTCAAGAAGACAAAACTACTGTGGTTGCAGAGAGGGTTAAGATTTTATCTGCAGAGCGTTCTGTTGAGGAGATGCAAGAGGGTGGACCAAGAGTTCCGAGCACTGTAACTGTTCTTGTTACTCAAGAGCAGTGTCTTGCAATTAATACTGCAATCCCACTTGGACGTATCGCCTTTGCTCTAAGGAGCAGTCAGGATGAAGAATCATGGAGCTCACGAACCTTTACAGCAGCTAATCTTAATAAGACCCGTAAGGAAGCTACAGTTTCAGGTTTCGTGTCAGTTCAGGGACACGAAGGAGGTTCTAGATCATATGCACTCTCTGATGGAAAGTGGATCGTTGCAGAAACTAAGCCTGATGGATTTTTAGTAGCGGGTGAGTAGTGAAACGTCCAAGTGTAGCTCTTCTCGATTATGAAGGGGTAGGAGAGGCACAGGATAAGTACTTTCCAGTATCTGCACCTGGAGTTCTTTCACCGATTCTTTCACAGATACTTTTAGAAGTAAGACGTGAATTAGCAGCTGGTACTGATGAGTCATGGATTCAGCTAATAGCAAGATCCTCTGAAAAGCTTGGAATAGAGCTAACAAATTTCGAGCGCGATGAAATTTTAGTTCTTCTTGAAAAAGATGAAAAGCCATTTGGTCTTCTGCAAGGTTTAGTAGATGATGATCGGGTTTCAGATATTATTGTAAGATCTTTGGATCATATAACCGTTCAGCAAGGACGAAGAAACTATAGAACTGATCTTAGATTTGCTAACCAAGAGGAGTATGAGTCTTATGTTGAAAGACTCCTTCAAAGATCAGGTTGTTCATATTCAACAAAAAAACCAATAGCAGATGGAATGGTTGGGAGTGCTAGAGTTCATGCTGTTCACCCATGCTTAGCTGAAGGCGGCCCATATTTAACAATCAGACTAAATCGGTTTAGTAGTGTTTCACTCGAGGATCTTAAAAAAGTTGAACTAGCGCCAAAAGAAATATTTGCATATTTGGCAAAACTTGTTGAATCAGGTCAGACAGTATTAATTGCAGGAGAGGTTGGTACTGGGAAAACGACTCTTGCTAGAGCTTTAGGTAACAGTATTCCAACAGATGAATCAATTTTAGTGATAGAAGATACCCCAGAAATCAAGCTCCATCACCCTCATGTAAGATACATGAGAACCAGAGAAGCCAACACAGACGGGGCAGGTAAGGTTGCCCCATCTGAGTGTATACGTGGTGGTATGAGAATGGCGATGAACAGAATTATTTTTGGAGAGATAAGAGATGCGGAGGCATCAGAGGCATTTATAGATGTTTGCGCATCCGGTCATCCGGGACTTTCAACTATCCACGGAAGAAGTGCTGCAGAGGCTATTGCAAGACTTGAGCTATTCTTAGGGCGTGCTCAAAGAGGAGTAGAAGAAAGACTGTTAAAAGAGCAAGTAGCAAATGCAGTTCAGTGTGTTGTTCATATTGGGATATGTAAAAATGAACAAAAACGTAAGATTTTGGAAGTGAGAGAGCTTGGCGCAGTTGCTGACGGAGTGATGAGATATCGAGAGATTTTTAGATATCAAAATGGGGATTGGAAGGTAGTAACAAGAGCAAGTGGATTTAGAGACCAACTAGAAAGTGGTGATAATCCTGTAGTGCTTAGCTCATTGCCTCAAACTTTGGGTTTAGGACGTCATGCTTAGTGCAATACTTTCAAATAGGGAGATAGTTAGAACCAGAAAGCTTCTTGGAGTAACAAAAAGAAGAAGGAGGGATCTCTCGGATGTGCAGTTTTTAAAAAATGCTTTTGATCAGGCAGGACTTTCAAAAGATAACCGCATAAAATTTTTAAAGCTTTGCGCTGTTGGATTAACCGTATCACTTTCTTTAGGGTTATTAATTGGTCTGGATGTTGGAATTGTCCTTGGGCTTTTGATTATTGGATTAGGATTTATTTTTCTTAAAAGTGCTGGATTCAAAAGAGCACTTGCTTTTGAAAAAGATTATCCAGCTTTCTTACTATCGTTAAGATCTGCTGTTAGAACAGGTCATGATCCATTGCTTGCACTAGAACATTCTGTTGCATTATTTCCAAGCGATTCGGTGGTTCGCTCAGAGATTGCAAAAGTAGTAAAGGCAGTAGAGGAAGGAAAAACAGAAGATGATGCAATAGGACTTTTTGCTGCGTCGATACCACATCCAGATGTAGCGCTCTTTCGAACGGGCTTTTTGCTTTCCAGGAAACAGGGATCTAGTCTTGCGCCTTGTCTAGAAAGATTGGTTAAAACTACCCGTCAAAGACAGTCATTTAGAAGAAAAATTGCCTCCGCAGTTGCAATGCAAAAGCTTTCCTCATTTGGGGTTGCAGGGTGTGCATTATTTGTTCCTGTTATGCAGTTCATTACAGCTCCAGATGACCTTACTGCAGCATTCGATCATCCTGTTGGGGGCACTGTAATAGTTATCGGTGCAGGATTAGTAGTATTTGGCTTCTTTTGGATGCTTTCAATGTCGAGGCAAAAGCTATGAATATTCTTGTAATAGCTATTTTATCAATAATTGGTTTTGGAGCACTATATTCGTCACGAAGAAAGGCGGAAGAGGTTCTATTAGATCTCAAAGAAGATGAATCAGCACTTGAAAAGAAGGAGGGTAGAGACCCTGAATTAGAAAAGGTTGGTATTACTGATAAAGCAGAGCAAAAAAGATTTAGAAGAACCTTAAAACTTTTACCATTTATAATTCCAGGATTTTTGCTCATAGGTAGAGCAGCTTTCGGATTTGAATCACTCGAAGGAGCTTTAATCTTAGCGGTTTTGGGCTTTGCTGTTGGTGTTCTAATAAGAGGGAGATTAATTCAAAGAGCAGGAACAAAATTCAAAGAACGAATCGAGTTTTACCTTCCACTGGCTATGGAGAGAATAGTGATGAGTGTTGAAGCTGGGTTAGATCTCGTGCCTGCCCTAAAAGGCTTAGTAGAGCTTGAAGAGCAGGTAGGAGATAAAAGAGATCCTACAACATTTCTATTTAGAAGGGTTATCGATCTTACAGAAAGTGGAGTTAGGTTTGATCAAAGTCTTGAGGAAGTCTCTGTTCAAGCAGAAGGTACATCATTAAGACATGCATTTGTTCACCTAGGGTTAGCGTATAAGGAAGGCGGAGAGATAATTACTCCTCTAAGAGAACTAAGTGATTCAGCTCAGCTTCAGTTTCAAGAAAATATTGAAGAGAGAATCGCAAAACTTCCTGTGAAAGCTACCATGCCACTACTAGTAATGTTTTTGGGGCTAATGATCTGTTTTCTTACTCCTCCTGCCATTCAGATAGTTGGTGTGGCGAGAGAAGCAAATCAGGGAATGAGCGGTGCAGGGAGTTTTAAATGATATTTTTTAGACCAAAAAACACTCTCTCTGCTCTTAGAAAACTTTATGGGGCTAAAGTTTGTAACTTTTTACCAGAAGATCCTAAAACGCATCTCGATTTAGTATGTAGATCAGTTGGTAAGCCGATTGAAGTAGTTTTAGAAGATGTTGCTAAAAAGTTAGGAGTGTCATTTACAACTTCAATCCCATCCTTTGAAGTAAGTTCATTAAGTATTCCAATAAGGGAAGTTTGGAGAATGGCAGCTATTCCATTTAGTGATTCTGTTATAGGGGTTTGTCCTGAGCTGTGCAAAGAACTTAAGGGGCGATTTATTTTAACCTCCTTTGAGGCACTATCGACTGCCGTTAAATCAGCAGAAAATCGATATAGATCAAGGGCACCAAAAGCACTGGAGATGATAGTCAGTGAAGCTTCTGAGTATGGTGTCACTAGGGTATTCATAGAAGATGGCAAGTATTTCTTCTCACTTCCTTCAGGTAAAACAGCAGAAGGTGATATTTCAGCTGCTGTATTAGGTGAAGTAATTGACTTGCTTGAAACGAGAGAGCTACTCCAATTTGGAGAAACTAGTGTTAGCGTGGAAAGACAAAAATCCTGCTACAAACTTTCATGGGGTGGAAAAGTTATCCCATTTCCAAGATCGGCCGAAGTTTGGTTTGTAGATGACGATCCCCTTTTTAGCTCAATTGTAGTTAAGCTCTTTCAAAGAAGTGGGATTAGTCTAAAAACTTTCTCTGATCCTAAAGAAGTAATAAAAGAGCTAGAGTTAAGCACTCCTTCTCTTTTGATCACAGATCTTCATATGCCAGGTATGTTTGGCTTAGATCTTTTAAGAGAAGTTAAAGATAAGATTCAAAAAGTTATTATTCTAACAAGTGATGAATCAAAAGAGCTTGAACTTCTTAAAGCCGGTGCATCTGTAGTTTTAAGCAAAAGATGTGACCCCAGGGTTCTGATACATCATGTTGAGAGGGCAGCATGATAATTTTACTACTTTCAATCTGCATCGTTGTGCTAGTTTGGGATCTTTTTCAGATAAGAAGTGCAATTTCTAGTGGACTAGGACTTAGAACTATCACTCCCTTAGCATCAGAGATCGTAGATTCAATAATTTTAAATAGACGTATATCTGAGCGAAGATCTAATCTTGGGACATCTTTAATTGATTCAGATAGAAAGGTGATACATGAGCAAACACTCAATGAGGCCACATTATTACTGTCGTCAAGATGGGGAGGGGTGCCCGTTTGTATTTTTATTAATTCCGGAATCTTTGGTCTTAGCCACACAAGGTTTGCTCCCTTTAGTGAAACAATTAAGCAGTCCTTTATTCCATTTTTCCAATCGGGTGATAAAAGCTGCTTTTTTAGAGGATCCATTGAAGACAAACTTTCATGGGGAGGAATATTGTCCATGGGATATAAGTTTGGAGCGTCAGAGCGAGTAGGAAACTTAGGTATAATATGTGTTTTTGCTGAAAGCGATTCAAAGCTCCCTGATGGATTTACAAGAACAGCCCAAACTCTTGAAAAAGACTTAGGAGTTTTAGAGCAGCTCAGAGAACTATCAGAGTCTGTTTCAGAACTGAAACGAGAAACAACTTTTGCTAAAGATCTGGTCCAGAATGTTTCTCATGACCTTAGATCTCCACTACATACTCTCAGACTTGTTTTGAGTTCTCTTGGAGATGGCGAGATAGTTGAAGCGGGAGTTAGATCTTGCGATGTAGCACAGTCAGTAGTTGAAACACTACTTGATTTAACTCGTGATGAAGTTAATCCAGAGGAATCAAAGAGTGAATCGGTTTATCTTTCAGAGGCAGTTAAAGAGGTGCTTCCCATGTTCAGACCTATAAGTTCACTTAAAGGAGTAAAGATTGAAGAGGAGTTTCTATCAGATCTACCTGTATTTGTTGATAAAAGACACTTAAGAAGAATTTTAACTAATCTCTTAAGTAACTCAGTAAAATACACAGATAGTGGTCATATTAAGGTTTCAGTTTTGGAAGTGAAAGGCTTTAGTCAAGTTGTTGTGGAAGATACTGGATGTGGCATGACAAATGAGGAGCTTCTAATATTAGGAGAAAAAGGTGCTAGGTTTGCAAAGGAAAAAGCAGAAGGTCTGGGAGTTGGAATCTATGGAACTAAACAGCTTGTGCAAAGAAATCGCGGAACCTTAGAGTTTTCATCAGAAAAAGGTAAAGGGACAAAAGCCGTTTTGTCTTTTGAGGCTAGTGTCCAGCCTGGGTTGGCTGAAGGTTTATTGCTAAGGTCAGGCTAAAGCCAGACCAGGCAGGCAGATTCGATTTTACCCTGATTTTTAGCTATAACTAGCACCGTATGAAACTAACAATTGTAGGAACTGGCTATGTAGGGCTCGTTGCAGGAGCCTGTTTTGCTGATACTGGGCATGAGGTTATCTGTGTAGATAAAGATCAGAAAAAGATTGAAGGATTAAAGAAGGGGATAATTCCAATTTTTGAACCTGGTCTTTCAGATATAGTTTTAAGAAACGTTGAAAGCAGTCAGCTATCTTTTACCAGTGACTTAAAATCCGCAGTTCAGGAGTCAGCGGTAATTTTTATTGCGGTTGGAACTCCTCAGGATGAGGATGGCTCAGCTGACCTAACTCATGTCTTAGCAGTTGCTAGAGCTATCGGTGAGTCGATGAATGATAAAAAATTCGTTGTTACAAAATCTACTGTTCCAGTTGGTACTGGTAAAAAAGTTAAGGACGCGATCACTTCAATTTCAAAGTACCCAGTTGATGTCATTAGCAATCCTGAGTTTTTAAAAGAAGGTACAGCAATTGATGATTTTATGCGCCCTGATAGGGTTGTTGTTGGTGTAAATTCTAAGGAAGCTGAGAGTGTCATGCGTGAATTGTATGAGCCTTTTGTTAGAAACAATCATCCAATTTTAGTTATGGATGTAGTCTCAGCTGAGATGACTAAATATGCTGCTAACGCAATGCTTGCTGCTAGAGTTTCTTTTATGAATGAAATAGCAAATCTTTGCGAAAAAGTAGGTGCAGATGTGAACTCTGTTAGAGTAGGAATGGGTACTGATGATCGAATCGGAATGCGATTTTTATATCCAGGGATTGGTTATGGAGGCTCTTGTTTCCCTAAAGATGTTCAAGCATTAGTACGAACCGCAAAAGACTATGGGGTAGAGCTCAAAATTGGACGAGCAACTGAAGAGGTTAACCAGTACCAAAAACGAACTATTGCATTCAAAGTAGCTTCTCATTTTGGTGAAGATCTAAAGGGTCGATCTTTTGGAGTTTGGGGACTGTCGTTTAAGCCACAAACAGACGATGTTAGAGAAGCACCTTCTGCAGTCATAATAAAAGAGCTTCAAGATAGAGGTGCTACTTTTAGAGTTCACGATCCGGAAGCGAAAGATACTTTTGCTTCAAATTACCCTGAACTAAAAGTTACATTTGTTAAGAATCAATATGAAGCATTAGAGGGGGTTGATGCTCTTATAATCTGTACTGAATGGAATACTTACAGAAGACCCAATTTTGATAAGATTGGCTCACTAATGAAAGGTAAGGTAATATTTGATGGTCGAAACTTGTATGATCTGCAAAAAATGAAAGAGCTAGGCTATTCGTATTATAGTGTTGGGAGACCAAGGGTTTAATGAAAACAATTTTAGTTACTGGTGGTGCTGGGTTTATAGGTTCTCACCTGACAGATTATCTTTTAAGGAGAGGAGATCGAGTAATTGTCCTAGATAATTATTTTACAGGTAAAAGAGAAAATATTGAGCATCATTTAGGCAATTCTAATTTTGAGGTCATAAGGCATGATGTTGTCGAGCCAATATTGTTAGAAGTTGATGAGGTCTATCATCTTGCTTGTCCAGCCTCTCCAATTCACTATCAGTATAATCCAGTGAAAACTATAAAGACCAACGTAACTGGAACTCTAAACATGTTGGGTCTTTCAAAAAGAGTAAAAGCTAAATTTCTTTTGGCATCAACATCTGAAGTTTATGGTGACCCAAAAGAACACCCACAAAAAGAGGATTATTGGGGTAACGTTAATCCAGTTGGGCCAAGGTCATGTTACGATGAAGGAAAAAGAGTCGCTGAAACTTTGACCTATAACTATCAGACTGAACATAAATTAGACGCAAAAATTATCCGAATATTCAATACATATGGTCCGCGAATGCTCTTTAATGACGGAAGGGTAGTTTCTAACTTTATAGTTCAAGCTCTTACAGGTGAGCCACTCACAATCTACGGTGATGGATCTCAGACAAGATCATTTTGCTACGCTGACGATCTAGTTGCAGGGATCGTTGCAACAATGGACATTGATAATTTCTATGGGCCAGTAAACTTAGGTAATCCAACTGAGATGACTATCCTTGAGTTAGCTGAGAAGATCAAAACTATGACTGGAAGTAAATCCCAAATAGTTAAAAAACCACTACCTAAGGATGATCCAACCAGGAGAAGACCTGACATTTCATTAGCTAAAGAAAAACTTGGCTGGACACCAAAAGTTTCTGTTGAGGAAGGGCTAAAGAGAACAATTGAGGATTTTGATAGCAGACTCAAACTTGGCGAGGAAGGTTTTGTTCCTAGGTGAGAACCAAAATTCGAAATTTCAGCATTATTGCCCATATTGATCACGGGAAATCTACCCTAGCGGATCGTATTTTAGAGTTTACTGGGGCACTTGAGAAAAGAGAGCTTCAGGCACAATTCTTGGATAAGCTAGATCTTGAGAGAGAAAGGGGCATCACCATTAAGGCTCAAACAGTAAGGCTGAGCTATAAAGCTAAAGATGGGGAAATTTATCAGTTAAATCTGATTGATACACCGGGCCATGTGGATTTTCATTATGAAGTTTCAAGAAGTTTAGCAGCGTGTGAAGGTGCACTTTTGGTTGTTGATGCATCCCAAGGCGTTGAGGCTCAAACATTAGCTAATGTTTATGTGGCTATTGAGAACAATCTTGAGATCTTGCCAGTAATTAATAAGATCGATCTTCCAACAGCACAACCTGATCGCGTTAAAGAAGAGATAGAAAGTATTATCGGATTAGATACAAGTGAGGCATGTCTAATCTCAGCTAAGACAGGACTTGGTATTGAGGATGTTCTTGAGGCGATAATAAAAAAAGTACCTCCACCTACAAGGGGGGAGGAGAACGGCTCTCTTAGAGCCTTAGTTTATGACTCATGGTTTGACGCTTATCTTGGAGCGGTTGTTCAGGTCAGGGTTTTTGATGGGGTATTAAAGCCAGGAGATAAGATTAGGCTTCTTGCCACCGGGGGTGAGTATGAGGTTTATAAGCTTGGTGTCTTTAATCCATTTCCAGTTGAAGTTAAGGAACTAAGAAGCGGAGAGGTTGGTTACGTTGCCGCATCGATAAAAAACTTACGTGATGTAAAGATTGGAGATACATTAGCTTCAAATTCAAACACCTTGCCACTACCAGGTTTTAAAGAGGTAAAGCCTATGGTTTTTGGAGGGCTTTTCCCTGTAGATGCTGATGACTATCAGGCTCTTAGAGCAGCACTTGAGAAGCTAAGTCTTAATGATGCCTCATTTACTTTTGAGCCAGAAACATCAGCAGCATTAGGATTTGGATTTAGGTGTGGATATTTAGGTCTCCTTCATATGGAGATAATTCAAGAAAGACTTGAGCGTGAATTTGAATTATCACTAATAACTACTGCTCCAACAGTTGTCTTTAGAGTCCATACAGAAGAAGGTAAGATTGTAGAAGTTGATAACCCAACTAAATTACCTGAGAGTTTTGAGATCATTGAAGAACCTATAGTGACTGCCACAATCCATACCCCAAAAGAGTTTGTAGGTAATGTTCTAAAACTTTGTGAAGAAAAAAGAGGCATTCAAGAGTCCCTTCAATTTCATGGCCCAGAGCGTGCAATGGTAGTTTATGAAATTCCACTAAACGAAATAGTCTTAGATTTTCATGATAAATTAAAAAGCTTAACTAAAGGTTATGCGTCCTTTGATTATGAACTTAAAGGATATAAACCAGAAAATTTAGTTAAACTTGATATTAAACTTAATGGAGAGAATGTTGATGCACTTAGTATCATAGTTCACCGAGATAGAGCATTTACGAAAGGCCGAGAGCTAACTGAAAAGTTGAAGGATTTACTCGATAGGCAGATGTTTGACATTGCAGTTCAAGCAGCGATTGGAAATAAAGTAATTGCAAGATCAACAGTTAAAGCTCTAAGAAAGAATGTTACAGCAAAATGCTATGGTGGTGATATTACTAGAAAAAGAAAGCTTTTAGAGAAGCAAAAAGAGGGTAAAAAACGGATGAAACAGGTGGGCAGTGTTTCAATCACCCAAGAAGCATTTCTAGCAGTTTTAAAGCTTAGTTCTTAGGGCACATGATTTAGGAGTTTAGGGATAACTAGAATTGTATGGCAGAGTTAAGCAGGTCACCCCAAGCACAAAGAGATTTAGTGAAGGCTTATCTTAGTACACCAGAGTCATGTTTTGGAGATACAGAGCTTGAACCAAAACAGGGCAGAAGTGAACTATTTTCATCAATGATAGGAAAAAGAAAAATTCCTACTGCTGATCGTGAATATTTTGTAGGTGTCTATGAATCGGAAAATGGTGCTTACTGTCTTGATTTGCAATTTGCTATTAGGAGTGGAAACCATGCCTCCATTTTTCAGATGGATGTAGCCCCACATCTTTGTAAAGAAGATGTAGTAGGAAAGATTGATAATGTTCTTGACCGAGTCATGAGGATTCATAATGCATTTAATGGAGCTTTGGATCTTCCAGAGTACACAGGTGTCTTAGCATTGGCTGTAAGAGCTGAACTAGGAGTAGCAAAAAATCTGAGTATTTTGTCTAGTAATCGAATAGTTCCTACTAGTCTTAGATCATATAACAAAGATTGAAAGCTACTTCGGCCCCCCCCGGGCAATGTCACTTACCTTCATGGCGTAAGTGGTTAATTTAATTTGATAAAACTTAAGGACGCAGAGGTCTCAGAGTTACGCAGAGTAGTTTGTTTTGGATAACTCTGTGAAACTCTGAGCACTCTGTGTTCAAAAATTAGTTCTCAAGCACTGATAATTTAGAATTGAATGTAAGTGGCATTGGCCCCCGCGGGAAGCCTGACCCCCGAGTCAAAAGAACTAGCAAACCTCACATCCCAGTCCCAGTGTATTGATATGACCCTCTATCCCAAACAGCATGGGCAATTAGAGTGATAACAAAACACCAGAATAAAGAGATTCCAAAGCCAAAGATTAAAGCCTGACTAGACAGGGTTCCTTGAATAACCTCTACAGGAAAAGAAACAAGATATCTAAATGGAAGATACTCATTGACATCTTTTAGCCAAACAGGAAAAAGCTCCAAAGGAAGAATCCTTCCACCAAAAAGCCCAATTACAAAATCAAGCATGATACAAAGTGCCCAGGCACTTTCAAACCAAAAACTTAAGAGCTCTAAAGAGGCCATCATTATAAAAAATAAAAATCCAGCAATAACTAAAGATATTAGTCCTAGACCGATGTTAACAGCGCTTATAGGAGTCGATAAGTCAAAGAAAAATAGATAGATCCCAACAGCCACTAGCAGTTGAAGAAATATTAGAATCATATGTGCTAGGTGAGCAGCAAATTTGAAAGCAAAAAATGAGGTTGGGTAAATGAGAAACTTAGTAAGAGAACCTTCATATATCTCTCGTAGAATCATACCCATATCTGGTCTTGTCATCTGATAAACACATGAGACTAGCACATAGTAGAAGATCATCTGAGAAAAGTTTATACCACCGATCTCAGTAACGTTTTGTGTCTCGTAAATTGCACTCCAAAGAAAATATGCAACAAAAATCTGCGCAGCTGGTGGAACTATCATTTTTAGCCAAAAACTTGCTACATATGCAGCACGTTTCTTCATTTCAATTCCGATAGCACTAAGCAGCATGAAGACCTTTAGTCATAATCGATTCTATGATTGAGCCTATCTCCTCTTCTTCAATTGTTATGTCATCTACATCAATTTGAGGAAGTACTGAGGCAAGAAATGAATTTACTTGTGTTCTAGGCACATGAATTTTTGCACCAGTTTCTGTTGAGTCAAGTTTATATGCACAGGCGCTTAATTTTTGCTGAAGAGACGAAGGATCTTTTGAGGTTAGAGAGATTAATTTATCAGGAGCATAGGTAGAAAGAACCGCTGAAAGAGGCCCATCATAAACAAAACTCCCCTCCCGGATTATTATTATTCTATCGCAAAGCTCTTCAATATCTTGCATATAATGAGAGGTTAGTAATACAGCTGGCTTATACTTTGCTACATAATCGAGTAGAAATTTTCTAATAGCACGTTGAGCAGTTAGATCCAGCCCAAGAGTTGGCTCATCTAAAAATAAAACTTTCGGCCTATGAAGAAGAGAAGCAATAAGCTCCATCTTCATTCTTTCGCCTAGAGAAAGCCTTCTAATCTGAATGTCTAAAAGTGAACTAACGTTTAGAGTTTCTACAAGTTCTGAAAGATTATCTTTATAAAGTTTAGAATCTAACTGATAGATCTCTCTAAGAAGTAAGAAACAATCAGCGCCGGTAAGATCCCACCAAAGCTGTGCTTTTTGTCCCATCAAAAGGCCTATCTGTTTTCTAAACTCGTTTTTTCTCTCCCATGGTTTAAACCCTAGAACACTGGCTGTTCCTGTTGATGGATGAATAATTCCTGCAAGAAGTTTAACAATTGTGGTTTTTCCTGCACCGTTTGCACCAACAAGTCCAACTAATTCACCCTCATTAATCTTAAATGACACTGTTTTAAGTGCTTCTTTTAGCTCCCATTTTCTAAAAAATAGCGATTTAACCGATCCCCAAAAGCCAGGGTCCTTTTTATGAATTTTGAAAGATTTTCCTAAATTAACTGCCTCAATCACATCTTTGGGTTTAACATAAAGTTTTGATTATGTCGTGTGGGAGGGAAGTCTGGTTAAAAGAGCTTGTATTTTTTTCTTGGGGGTCAGGCCAGGAGGCCTGACCAGGCAAGTAATTCTACACAAAAGCTTCATCCGCACCACCACCAGTGGCGATCTTACCCTCTGCTTCAAGTCTTCGGACGATATCAACTATTCCCTGCTGGGCTTTTTCGACATCTTTAACTTTTACTGGACCTAATGCGCCAAGATCATCCTGTATCATCTGGGCAGCACGTTGAGAGACGTTTCTAAATAGTAGATCCCTGAGCTCTTGTGAAGCAGTTTTAAGGGATAGTACAAGTTGATCTCTCGGAACTTCTTTAAGAATGGTTTGAATACCCTTATCGTCGATTTTCTTGACATCTTCGAAAGTAAACATGAGGTTACGGATCTGTTCAGCAAGATCTGGATACATCTCTTCAATTTCCGTAAGAACCCTTTCTTCATTTGTCCTTTCAAAGAAGTTAAGAATATTGGCAGCTGATTTAGGACCACCGATCTGCTCTTCATCCGAAAGACCACTACCACGAAGTTGAGTTCTAAGAACCTCTCTTACTTCATCAATTACATCAGCTTTAACGTTGTTTAAATTTGCAATTCTAAGTAGCACATCTGTTTGTGCTTCTTCATTAAGAGTTTGAAGGATCATTGCAGCTTGATCCGGATTCATTTTTGTCATCAGGAATGCAACTGTTTGAGGGTGCTCTGCACTAACAAAAGCTGTAATAATCTTCTCAGGAATATCAGCAACAATCGCGGAGATAGGCTCTTTTCTTGATCCGGTAATATACTCAAGAAGTCCTTCTCCCTCTTGCTCCCCAAAGGCGCCAGAAATTACATCTTTGGCAAATTCCCGTCCGTCAATTAGAACGGTCTCACCAGACTTCATCATGTTTCTAAATTCTTTGGCTATTTCGAGCTGCGTTTCACGATCAAGCTCTGAAACAGATAGAAAGGCACGGCTGATCCTCTTCACCTCATTTTCGTTAAGGTGTTGGATTACACTTGAGGCGGTCTCTTTACCAAGAGTTAAAAGGGTAAGAGCTGCCTTCTCCGTAGAGGATAATTCACGTCTGGCCACATGATTTAGATGCTTGAATACGGAAAAACGCAGCAGACTTAATATTTTCTAAGCGAAATCAATATGTTAGATTTGTTTTGTGGCTGATGATAAAGAAATTCTAACCAAATTAGTGCAAGAATTTCTTGGGGTTGAGATTACCAGGCTTTCTCCCATTCCGGCACATGCTTCAACCAGAAGAATGTACCGAGTTTATGCTGCTGGACGTTCTGCAATAGGAGTAATCTCACCAAACCCGCTTGAAACTAAAGCGTTTGTCAGTTTCTCCGAGACATTTTCTGATTGTGGGATAAATGTTCCACAGGTTCTTGGATTAGCCAAAAGTTTAGATTCATATCTTGTAACAGATCTAGGAGATGTCACTTTATTTGATTGGCTTGAGAAAAACCGTGGAGAAGATTTTTCAGATAAAGCTACAGAGGTTTATCAAAAAGCTCTGAAAGATCTATTAAAAATTCAGTTTGAGTGTGGAAAGTTTATTAACTTTGAAGATGCCTACCCATTCAGGGAATTTTCTGTAGCCTCCATGGTTTTAGATCTTCAGTATTTTGCTAGAGAATTCTTAAGTCAAACTAATATCACGGTGCCTAAACTAGATGATGTGTTTCATGATTTTGCTGGTTCAATACCTCAACCTGAATCATCAGTTTTTATGTACAGGGACTTTCAAGCCAGAAATATAATGATAAATGAAGGAGAGCTTTATTATATTGACTTTCAAGGTGGAAGAATTGGCCCCCCGCTTTATGATGTCGCAAGTTTTCTTTATCAGGCGAAAGCAAAGCTTCCATTCAGTAAAAAGTGGGAACTTTTTGATTTCTATGCTTCTGAAGCTAGAAAGAAAGGATATGAGATATATCCAGAATCATTCCCAAAAATTTTATTTTTAAGAATAGCCCAAGTTTTGGGTACATATGGAGCTTTGGGATTAAAAGGCGGAAAGGATTATTTTAAGCAAAGTATCCCTCCAGCGATAGAGAATCTTGAGAGTTGTATTAAGCAGGCTGAGCTTCCTGATCAGTTATTAAGAATCTGTGAAGAGATAGTTGAACGTTTCAAAAAAGGAACGCTTTTTGAGGAGAAGATGAATAAACCACTAGTAGTTCATATAAGCAGTTTTTCATATCGAAATGGAAAGGTTCCGGAAGATCCCTCAGGGAATGGGGGAGGTTTTGTATTTGATTGTAGAGCAATCCCAAACCCAGGGCGCCGTTTGGAATTTAAAAACTTAACTGGAACTGGCTCAGAAGTTAGGGAGTTTTTAGATGGAAAGGCAGATGTTGAAGAGTTCTTTGAAAGTGTTAGAAGAATGGTTGAAATGACAGCTGCAAACTACCAGGCAAGAGGATTTTCAAGTCTGATGGTTAGTTTTGGATGTACTGGAGGACAGCATAGAAGTGTATACTTTTCTGAAAGACTATCTAAATATCTAGAAGATAAGGGTTATAAAGCTGAAGTAAACCACACCCAACTTCCTTACCTAGGGCTCTCATGAGGGCGATGATTCTTGCAGCAGGAGTTGGTTCAAGGCTTGGTGAAATAACTAAAGATAAGCCTAAATGCCTAGTTGAGGTAAAAGGTAAGCCCTTAATTAAGCATGTAATTGATAGACTAAAAGAGGCTGGAGTTACAAGCTTTGTTATTAACTCACATCACTTTGGAGATAAAGTAAAAGCTTATATTGATGGGCTAAAAATTGACGCGGTTGTTTTATATGAAAAGGAGTTACTCGGAACAGGTGGGGGACTCTTAAATGCAAAAGATTATCTTAAAGGAGATTTTTTTCTACATAATGCAGATGTTCTTAGTGAAATCGATCTTTTAGCTCTTTATAAAGATCATCAAAAAAATAGAAATCTTGCAACCTTAGCAGTAATGAAACGAGAGACAAAACGCGCATTATTGTTCGATGACTCAATGCAGCTTACTGGATGGAGTAATGATGGAGTCACTGGGAACCGATATGGATTTTGTGGGGTACAGGTTCTGTCAGATGAGATTTTTAGGTTCCTAGAATCTCCAGGCTCAACTATTGATGCTTTTTTAAGAGCAGCTAATGCTGGGAAAAGAGTAGTAGGGGTTGATATTGGAGAAAGATTTTGGGCTGATGTTGGAACGCCTGAAAAACTACTTAGGTTCGCTTAAGATTGTTGCAATAGGTGTATTAGTTAAGGAAGGTGTTGAAGCCAGGAAAAAGTCATGACCCTTAAATGCCTTAAGCAAAGAGTCAGGCAAAAAAGGGCGCAAAACAGGATCTAGATGGCAAAGATCAAAGTTGCCAAGAACGTAAACATTTTGTTTAAAATCCTGTGCTAGGGGATCATTTTTATTGACAACAAATACTGCTGGTAGAGCATTATTCCCATCAGAGAGCGTCCCTACAATCGCACTTTTATTATCTGAAAGGTTCCATACACTCATATATTTAAAGCTGCCGGAGATGGGGAGATCTCCCCTCGGTGACACCTCCGTTGAGTCAATAGATACCCTTCTGGAAAATCCAAGTTTGTGATGTAGTCTTGGATCCTCAAGGACACTTGGGAGAAATTCAGGTCTTAAACTATCTATAATCGGAGCATCAGCTAATGACATCGGAGCTAAAGCAGCAGCAAGGGCTAGTGGGCGAAACATAAGCTCAGCTTACGAACAAATTTTGTTTCAATCAATGTTACACTTTAAAAAACTTTGTAGTAATAGCAGGCCAGAAATTTATGGCAACTGCTTAAATCAGTTTTCAATTAATTGGGTGTTAACAAATATCTCTTTTCCTGTATCAAGGATTTTTATACTAGCCTCAGAATCTTTCTTGAACTCATTAGCAAGGTAGTTTGTTAATTCTCTAGCAAGCGTTCTGAGCCTAAGCTCTAGATCATCCTGGCGTTCTCGCAGTCCATAACTGGATGAGTACCCAAGTAAAAGTACTATATTATCATCAACCACTTTGGCACCACGAAATGTTAAAAAGGATTCTTCAAAACATTTTTCATTCTTTAAATGAGATAGAATTTTATGAAGTTCACCTGGTTTGTCGATTAATTTAAATTTGACCTCTGCAGAGGTATGGCCTACATAAATTGTTGAAGATCTGGGTCTGGATATCTTTCTAGCCTCCTCAGCTAAATCTCTCAGTTTTGACTCAAGATCTTGCCCTCTAAATTGAAGACTTCCAAAGAAAACCCCATCTTGTTCAGTGAGTTCACTTGCGTCAACAAGGGATAATTGCTTAGCTTTGGCAAATTCTAAGATCTTTAAAATCTCATCTAACCCGATAGGCTCATCTGATTCGACTTGGATCTTATCCTTCATCCTTTGAGCAGTAATTGGCGAAAAAATTGTTAAAGATAGGGCTTCAAGATACTGCTTGCCTAAAATAAGTTCTCCAGGCTTACCCTCTAGATGTTGTCGGTTCTCTCGTTCTGGATAGGTTGCGATTACTGCTAAATAAAAGTCATTAGGAATTCTTTTGCTGCCCTTCTTAAATATTCCCAGTCGTTCAGCGATTTGATGCTCTTTACCATCAAGACCATATTCCTTTAATCTGGCCTCAGCTCTATTTTTGGTCTCTCTAAATTTTAAATGAGATTCTGGAGCAGATTTTAATAAGCCAATAAGTGAAGTTGTCTCATCTAATGCCTCTTTAACTTCATCTTTTGAGTGATAAATATAGGTTGCTGGATGTATTATGTAAGTTTCAAATGGAGAAAGTTTATAATTTAGAGGGAGAATTTCTTTTTCTCCTTTCTTAGAAACCCCGAAGGCTTCTAATGAGCAATCTAAAACTGGTGCCATTGCAAAGTAAAGATCGGCTATATTACCCCCAGCCCTTATTTTTAGAATTTCGCCTAAATTATTCGACTTAAGCAGTGAATCAGAAGCATTTACAGTCCTAACATGAGTAAATCGCCTCGCTTTTTTAAGATACTCCCTAACTCTCTCATCCCTTGAATTTCCTAATAGTAATGGTTCAGTAACCAAATACTCCTGTCTTGGAACACTTGATCTAGGAATATCGTGAAAAACCGCGATTGCTGCCTCAGACCATTTGCCATGTTTATATACAGAATGGCTAGATTGTCTGCCAATTTGCCCAGGGGATTGGTGATCCATCTCATGAATTGGTTTATGGGCTGCTCCTCTATTGTACTTCTCATCGTAGAAGCTCTGCGTCATAGCCTGTATTTCTAATGTAAGATCTCCAGTACCTGTAGGATGAGGAACTATCAGTTTTAAATTTATTGCCCCAATTGTCCCATGCTCGCTTTCAATTCGTGTCTTGCAGCTAGTACCCTTCACTAGATCTGGTATAGAGTCTCTGATGTGTTCCATTACTAGTGATAAGATTTCACTGTCATCATGATTTACAATTAGCATTCCTCTAATCAAATCTTCCTGTGATTGTATTGATTCTCGAGTCGGCGAGCCGGAATCACTATCTCTAAGAATTTTTCTAAAGCATGATGCATAGCGCTTTTCGTTTCCTTTAGCCTCAATCGTACAATCTGAGTCTAGATTATTTAATCGACCCAATAGTTCTCCGAGGAATACCTTCAGAAAAATATCAGCCTCAGTTTGGGTCATTAAGAGACCATCTCTAACTGCCATACATGTTTCTATATATTCAGAAGGTTTTAGAGATCTAAAGGCTTCATGGTGGAGCTTTCTTGTTAAAGACTGATCAACTAAAGTTAGAAATGCTAATTCTCTTAGCTCGATGGCCTCGAGCGATGGAAGACTTGGTAGAATCTCACCTGTAAGTTCATAAGCTCGAAGCTCTGAGCGCAGAAGAGTGATATGGAGAAATAATAGCTCAGCTGGGTCTACCTCATATTCTTCCGCGATTAGAGCTAGATCGTCACGAAATTTGTCCCTTATGTTCATTCCAATGCGGTTTGGATATACGCACTCACTTGGAATCGGAATAAAAAATTCCTGAGCCCTAAGTTTCTCACAGGCTAGTGCAAGAGACCTGGCTGTTGACTGGGGAAGATCTATACGGGATTCATCTGCTAGATAAAAAATTGTAGCTGCTTCAGATACATGTGAGTCGTATCCTTCCTGTTCTATCCTTATCTGACATAGTCTGATTAAATCTTTTACCGGAATTCCAGGCTGCTTCCATATTTTTTTTGAGGGTGTTTCAACTTTGGAAGGCTCCACTTGTGATATTGGAGGAAATGAAGCACCAGTAGACCAGTCTTTAAGAATTTCGTTTAAGTTGGCTTTCCATGGGTCATGCCTGAATATATTGGAACGAGCTCTAGCTCCAACATCCACTAGGTCACTTGCAATGTGACTAATTAATATTTTAAGCCCAGCTTCTCTCAGTTCTCTATTTGGCAGGTTGAAGCAGGAATCTTTAACAAGAAGCTTAGGCTTTTTATTTTCACCTTTAAATATCGAATATGGAATTGGTGAAGTGCCACCTGAAGTCCCCAAAAGAACATCCCATCTCTCATTTGATACTACCTGAATCTCTACACCTTCACCCAAAACTTTTCTTAAGAAATTTTCGTAGGTTCTTCGTTCTCCCTTTGTTGATGTGTCACAGCGATCTTTGGTTATTTCAGCTAGTAAATCAAATGCTTTTGAATCTACCCCTGATAAACGAAGAGGATTGCTGAAATTTAAAGAGCATATTGGATTTGCATGGTCGTAGCCACCAAGCCCCCAGGCCTCAATGAATGCGACCAAATATTTATTGTCAAGGTTCCAAAGAGAAGGTCTACTTCTGGTATCTGTTGCCCTACTATGAAATTCGGGGAGGATTTCCACAGTAAGGTTATGATATCAAAAGCTTAATATGTAGCTTAAGCCACATCTGGCCAAAGACATACACAATCATCAAGTTTATGAACACCGAGCTCATCGCCATGACGATTAAAGCCATATCTTACTGCACCACCATTATCTCGTATTAGATCTCTGCAAGCCTTATCCTGTCCTGCAAACCAAAGCTCCTGGTATTTTACTAGGAGCTCTGAGTCATCTAAGAGTTCTCTGTCGATCATCGCAAGGCAACGTGTGTCAACGTAGACAGTACCTTCTGCAGAACTTGATTCTTTATCTAAGGTTTCCTGATCAAATTCTGTTTCTTCTGGATGAACGACAATCGTAAATTTAAATGGGTCTCTTGCAATTCTATAAGTGCCAGGATCTAAATCAACAACATCACCACCGAACTTTCTTACAATTTCATCTTTCTTTGAAGGATCTTCATCTATTACCTCTTGAATCGAGGAGATAAACTGCTGATTTGCGAGCATGAACTGATCGATCATAACTAAGTGACCACTTTCAACAGCTATTCTTTCCCTTAAATTTCCACTCTCAGCAGCCTGAGTTGGGTTTCTTCGTCCTCTGTGATGAGGGCGCCCTCTGCCACGTCTATTGTTATCTTTTCGACCATAATTTTTATTTCTTCGCATAAATGTTTCCTGTGAGCTTAATAAGCTATTAATAAATGTTTAGTTGATTCGTACCCTTCCTCGAGAAGAATTGGGGTAACGTAACCGAAAATCGCAGTTTAATATTAAGTGAAGCCTTTGGCTAGCCGATACACAATATAATCGGTGATGAGAAGCGAAGAAACACTAGAAGCTATTGATTTTACTACAGAAAAGCTCCCAATGGGGGTTAGCTTTAATTCAGAGCTTGTATCCTTAAATGGCCTATACGCTGACGAGGTGAGCCTTTTTAGAGCAAAAAAGGCCTGGAGAACCATATTTGAAGGGGCATTTTTGCTAGATTTTGGGAGTGATTTTGTAATTGATCATATCTCAAATGTAGAGCGAGGATACTTTGCACTATCCTGTAACTTTACTTCGGCATGTGGAAGATATGCATTTTGGAGGCTAATAAATCATCAATCACCTGAAGCTCAGTACATGCTTGAAACAGCACATATTCCAAGTTGTGACTCAAGACACAATGATTTTCTTACTGCACCAGATATGGTTGAAGTTGCCTCAAGAAACAATGAGCAAAGTGCATCTCTAATACAGTGGCTCGTTAATGTTTTGGGAAAACCAAAGAAAGCTTAAGGCTTTAGACTGAGTAGGCACAATAATTGATCTTGTCTGGACTGGTTTTCTTGTCCTTCGAAGCTTTAGCGGAGTAGGAAACCAGTCCTATAGAAAAGGTCAGGTTAAAAACCTGACCAGACATAAAATAAAACCTGATGGGACATAATGATCTAATGGTTCTCTGCCTCATAGAAGATAAGCAGTGTATTTCCAATCTTTTTCTCACGAACTCTTTTAAGAGATTTGAATTCAATATCATCATCCTCTTTTGGGTCAATCTGAACTATGACCCGACCTCTATCATTTAGAAGGTTTGGTCTTTCAGATATATCTTGCAGTGCCCTAACCCAGAGACTTTTATATTGAGGAGGGGCCACATAAATTATATCGAATTTATTTCTAGTATTCCTTAAATAGGTAAAAGCATCCTGATGTCTAACAGGATCTTTAAAATTACATCTTTTTAGATTTTCTTTTATAACTTCTGTGGCTTTCTTATCTACATCAACAAAGATGCAAGATTCAGCACCTTGAGAGAGAGCCTCAATCCCTACACTTCCTGTTCCTGCAAAAAGGTCTAACCAGGTAGTACCTTCAAGTGATGGTCTTAAAACATCGAAGAGTGTTTGCTTTGCTCTGTCTAAGATTGGTCTAGTTGAGTCACCAGGAACAGATAAGAGAGTTCTACCCCTAACTTTTCCTCCAATTACTCTCACTAGTACAGAGCTCTATCCATATCCCAGTTTTCTAGGTACTCACGAATAAATGCCAGGTACTGACCGCCTAAACTTCCATCAATTATTCTGTGATCATAAGAAAGGGTCAAAAAGCACATCTCTCTTATTCCGATCATGTCGTTAATAACGACAGGACGTTTAGAAATAGCACCCAGGCATAGTATTGCTACCTGAGGTTGGTTGATAATTGGAGTTCCAATTAGTGTTCCGAACACTCCTGGATTAGTAACGGTGAACGTTCCACCAGCAACATCATCAGGAGAAAGTTTTTTGTTTCTTGCCCTGAGTGCTAGGTCATTTAGTCCTCTAGCGAGCCCGACTAGGTTTCGCTCTTCTGCTCTTTTAATTACAGGAACAATAAGTCCTGAGTTTCCTAGAGCTACAGCACAACCTAAATTTATATGCTTTTTCTGAATTATTCTTCGCCCATCAACAGAGGAGTTAATTAATGGAAATTTCTGTAATCCTTTAACCGCAGCCTCAAGGAAAAAAGGAGTAAAGCTCAAAGAGAAGCCTTCTTTCTCATTGAACTCTTTTTTATATTTTGCTCTCCATGCGGAAACCTTTGAAACATCTACCTCTTGTATTGAATACACATGAGGGCTTGTGTGTTTTGATCGAACCATATGGTCGGCTATAGCTGCTCGCATATTATCCATTGGGATAATCGTTGCATCGCTTTCATCTATTACCATTGGTTTGGATTGAGTTGGGGCTGGGGTTTGAGGAGCAGTTGGCTTACTTTCTTTTTGTTTTAGATAAGCCATAAAGTCTTCTTTTGTGACTCTTCCACCTTGCCCAGAGCCTTGAAGCTTTTCCAAGTCAGAAAGTGGAACTCCATGTTGAGAAGCTAACTCCTTAACAAGTGGAGTAAGAATTTTTGAGTCTGAAGAAGAATCCTCAACTTTAATTTCAGCTTTTCCGTTTGCTGAAGGAGCAGCCTCAACTTTTTTGACTTCGGCTTTGCCAGAAGGATCAATTATGGCAATGACCTGTTTCACAGGCACAACTGCACCTTCACTAAATTTAATCTCAGTTACAATACCGGCGGATGGAGCAGGGATCTCAGAGTCTACTTTGTCGGTAGAAATTTCTAGAATAGTCTGATCCTTTTCAACTTTATCACCAACTTTCACTAACCACTTTGAGATGGTTGCTTCCGCAATTGATTCGCCCATCTGTGGCATTACCATTTCTATACTCATAAGACCTTATAGTTTATCATAGGATTCAACAGGGAGTAAGATGCTAAGCTCCTTACCAAAGGCTCTTTAAAACTTTAAAAGCTGAGATGCAGCCTCTAGTAGCCCTTCAGTTTGGGGTAGAACCGCTGTTTCTAGAATTGGAGAATGGGGAACGGCAGCGACATTCTTCATGCCGATCCTCTTTATAGGGGCATCGAGCTTAGTGAATGCTTTTTCAGAAATCAGTGCTGCTATTTCTGCTCCAAATCCCATAAAAAGAGTGTCTTCATGAGCAATTAAAACTCGGTTAGTCTTTGAGACACTCTTTAGTATAGTCTCTTCATCTAGTGGAACAATTGAGCGAAGATCTATTACTTCAACCTGCTTTCCTTCTTTTTCAAGTTCTTTAGCAACAAGCAAGCTTTTTTGAACCAGAGCTCCATAGGTTACGATTGTAAGATCTGATCCTTCCCGAACTATTTTTGCTTTGCCCAATGGGATCAGATCATCAACTCCACCTTCTTTTCCTTTTGCATAAACCTGCCTATAAAGACCTTTATGCTCCAAGAACAAAACTGGATTCTTTGATCTGATAGCAGCTTTTAATAAACCTTTTGCGTCAGTAGAATTTGATGGATAAACGATAAACAGTCCTGGAAAATGTGCAAATGTGGCTTCAATATTTTGAGAATGATAACAGCCACCTCTTATGTAGCCACCAACAGGGATTCTAATTACGGCCGGGCAAGAAAAATCACCACCCGATCTATAATACATCATCGCAAGTTCATTCCTTATCTGCATCATTGCAGTCCAGCAGTAATCACCAAATTGAATCTCAGCTATTGGCTTTAAACCCCTAGTAGCCATTCCAACTGCAACACCTACAATTGAGCTTTCAGCAAGTGGAGCATTAAAAACTCGATCATTTCCGTGTTTTGCAGTAAGCCCTGCAGTAACAGTAAATACACCACCTTTTCCATGAGCAACATCTTGCCCAAAAATAAATGTGTGTTTATCTCTATTTAATTCTTCATCAAGTGCATGATTAATCGCATCAACCAGATAGGTTTCTTCTCCTGTCGGAGGAACTTCATTGCAGGTAAGTGAACTATCAGGCAGAACGTATACATTCTCTTCAATATCTTCAGGATTACATTCAGCTTGATCCTCGGCCCATTCTGCAGCTTGGTCTACTTCCTTTTTCAAGGTTGCTTCAAGATCGATAAGTTCTTCAGTTGAAAAAAGGCCACTTACTACAAGTTCTTTTTTAAAGAGCTCAATAGGATCACGCGATTTTTCTGCCTCAATCTCTTCTTTAGATCGATATTTTAGCTGATCGTCAGATATTGAATGACTTTGAAGTCTAACCACATTAGCTTCGACAAGACTTGGACCTTCATAATCATAGGCTTCTAGCATTGCGCTATAGCACGCACTCACAGAACTTCCATCGACAGAGAATCTTTTTAGATTCTGATATCCTGCTGTCATATCATAGACACTTTTTGCTCCAAGTTGCTCACTAATCGGAACCGATATTGCAAACTCATTGTTTTGAATGCAAAAAACAACTCTTAACTTTTCTCTTGATGCCCAGTTTAGAGCCTCATGAAAATCACCCTGACTGCAGGTTCCCTCACCAGCCGATACATACACTACCTCATCTAGCCCTAGTTTTCGCGATGCTAAAGCGCATCCAACAGCCTGTAAAAACTGGGTTCCGGTTGGAGAGCTTTGATTTACGATATTCAGTCCTTTATGTCCGTAGTGCATCGGCATCTGCCTACCGTGAGAGTTTGGGTCTGCTTCACGATTCATGGCATTCAGCATAAGCTCGCGATCTGTCATTCCGAGCCCTGCAACAAGAGCCATTTCCCGGTAATATGGATAAAACCAGTCCTTCTTGGGATTAAAAACTAACGCAGCAGCTGCCTGTATAGCCTCATGACCAGCACAGCCTATCTGAAAGTGACACTTATTCTGTTTATAAAGAACGATAGCCTTCAGGTCACATAAACGCCCTCGAAGCATAGTAGTTAAAAGGGTTTTTGCCTGTTCTTTAGAGAAGCTAAACTTATCCTTTCTTATAGGGGTAACTTTGCTCATACCGTGGGCATAATTACTACCCTCTAGTGGTATTAGAGGCAAGAGTCTCTGCCTGGACTGGTTTTAACCAGTCCTAGTCATAGAAAATTTTCTATCTATTATAGTAAACAAAGTGCCAGAAGCAGAGATTAAATCAGGAACTTCAGTGAAATTTTCGAGCCACACAATACTATCACTTTTAAAGCCACAGGGGTTTATAAGTTCAAATCCAAAAGGGGGTAGTTTTTGTAAATTTAATGAAAATCCGTGGATAGAGACCCATCTGCTAAAATGAACACCAATAGAGGCTATTTTTTTAGGAGTCAGACCCCTATTAACCCAAACCCCGGTTTTCCCTTCAATTTGGAAGCCTTCTATGTTCATGGTTGAAAGATATTCAATAATTATCTTCTCAAGGGTTCTTATATACCAGTGAACATCAGTTTTAAGTTTTTTTAGATTAATAACTGGATAGCACACTAATTGACCAGGACCGTGATATGTAATGTCTCCACCACGGGCTGTCTCGACGATCTCTATATCAGACTCAGACAGAAGATTTTCTCTTCCTTTACTTTTTCCGTAAGTGATTACAGGATCATGCTCAAGAAAAAAAACTGTACCAAGGGCATCCCCAATATTCTTTCGCTCGTTTTCTTGAACAACCAGGGCATCCTGATAGGAGATCCTACCTAAGAATTTAAAAATTAATCGGTCTTCCAAGTGCCAGTGCCATTGCCTCTGCTACTGATTCAGAAAGTGTTGGATGTGGATGAATCGTATCAAGCACACTTCCAGCAATTCCTTCATGAGTTCTGATTGCTACAGCTTCGGCTATTAGCTCTGTAGCTTCAGCATGTAGAATATGAACTCCTAGAACCTCTCCAACTTTTTCATCAATTAGAACTTTAATGAAACCTTCTGGCTCTCCAATCGCTATAGCTTTTCCGATTGCTGAAAAAGGAATTTTCCCGACTTTATACTTAATGCCTTTCTCTTTTAAGGTTTTTTCAGTCATTCCAACAGAGGCAACCTGTGGTTGGCAGTAAGTGCAGCCAGGTATATTATCATGTTTCATCGGATGGTTTAGTTTGCCACATGCAGCTTCGGCAGCTACTAACCCCTCGTGGCTTGCCTTGTGTGCAAGCATTGGAGCGCCAGTTACATCTCCAATTGCAAAGTGATTCGGTATATTGGTTCTTAAAAACTCGTCAACTTTTATAAATCCCTTGTTTGTAGTTATTCCAACTTCCTCAAGTCCAATGTTTTCAGTATTAGGCGAAACTCCAACTGCCATTAACAGGCAATCCCCATCCCACTCTATCTCTTTGTCTTTAGACTTAATGGAAGCAGTAACTTTTTTTCCTTTTTTAACAATATTTGAAACGGCAGCACCTGTAATTATCTCCATTCCATTTTTTTGATAATGTTTCTCTAAAGTTTTTGCTATCTCCTCATCTTCTACCGGAAGAATCTGATCAAACATCTCAACTACAGTAACTTTTGTCCCTAATGTGTGAAAAAAGTAAGCAAACTCCATTCCGATTGCACCTGCCCCAATCACCAGTAATTTTTCAGGTTGGCGCTTATATTCTAAAGCGGTTCTGTATGTATGAATTACATCACCATCAACTTCTACCCCTGGAATTGCTCGGGCTCTTGCGCCTGTTGCGATAATTATATCCTTAAATGAATAGCTTGATTCCTTCCCACTTGAATCTTTAACTGAAACTGATTTTCCTTTTCTTATACTTCCAGTTCCAGAAATAACCTCAACCTTATTTTTTTTCATAAGGTATGAGACCCCACCAGAAAGTTTTCCTGCAACATCTCTGGATCTATCTATAATTTTCGGAAACTCAATTTTTGGTTCAACACCTGAGAACCCAAAGTCAGAAGCTCTTTTCATGTCATGAAAAAGCTGAGCGGATCTTAATAGTGCCTTTGAAGGGATACAGCCCCAGTTTAAACAGACACCACCTAAAGATTCCTTCTCAATAATTGAAACCTTTCTTCCTAACTGCGACGCTCGAATTGCTGCAACATAGCCACCAGGACCTGAACCAAGTACGATTAAATCTCTTTCTTCCATAATTTCGGGTAATATCACAATGGGACTGGATTTGGTAGGATTCACCAGATGCTTCTGTTTTTAGCCTCTTTATTATTATTAGCCCCAAATGGACTTGAAGTTATTGAAGGTATGACAAAAGAGCAGGTTTTAACCAGGCTTGGCGAACCGAATGAAAAAATAGAGATGGAAACTTCAAGGAAAGCAAAATGGCTTTATGATAAGGGTGAAGTTTTATTTCATGAAGGAAGGGTCGTCCAAGATATTAAGCCAGAGCTTCAAGTAATTAGCGAACCAGAGCCAACAATTCAAAAGCCCTCTGGAAAAGTTTTAATAGGGGAGATCTTGCAGGGACTTCCAGCTGAAAGTGGTGGCGCTGCTCCGCCTAGCCCTCCTCTTTTAACTGCTCCAGGGGAAGAGTAGCCCATTTTGGCCAAAACTTTGATGGGGCAAATATCGTAACTGGCTCATCAGTGACTGGATGTGGAAATGAAACAGAATAAGAGATAAGTCTTAGTCCGTTTTCACAGAATTCACCTTCGTAAAAATTATCTCCAATAATTGGAATGCCACTTGCCATAGCATGAACCCGTATTTGATGAGTTCTTCCGGTTAGTGGTCGGGCGAGAACGAAATTTCTGTTATTGATCTCTAGTTTTGTAAAATCTGTTCTAGCAGGCTTGGTGCCGTATCTTGAAACTGTTCTTAAAATTGGATGAAGTGAGTCTTTCACTATTGGAAGTAAGACACTTTTTTCTTGCCAAGTGATCTGACTTGCTGTTTCAAATAGATATTTCTTAGTTATCTTACGCTCAACAAATAGATTCTGAAGTGCATTATGGGACTCTTCATTTTTGCTTAAAACAACTAGCCCTTCAGTAGAAGTATCAAGTCTGCTCGGAAGATGTACCGAATGGCCTAAGATAGTTTCAATTTTATGCTTTAGGTTTACAGATTTTTTTTCTCTAGTTGGAAGTGTGCTTAATCCTTTAGGTTTATAGATAATAATTATAAATTGATCCTGATATATAATATGATCGGGAGATAAATTTATATCAAATTCAGGTTCCTTCTTTTCAAAGTACTCTATTTTAACAGGACTAATTGGGGAGAAATCAAACTTTATAGATCTGCCATTCACATATATCCCTTCATGATGTGCACCTGGGATATTCTTTTCAATAAGTGAATAGATCGATTCTCCACGCTCGTAGTATGTGAAAGAATGATGAACAGAGGATAATGATCTTTTCAGCCGCTCTAAACGATTCACCGAATTCAGTATAATCTTATTGCCTTTGCTCTTCCAAATTTCCAAGAACAACAGCCAAAAGAGATAGTCTTTCTGATAATGTGTAAGGATCAAGTTCAGCAGTAAGGGGTGTATCGGGAGCTAGCCCAAAGGCTTCCTCTAACTTATTTAGTTTTTCCAAAAGAGAAGGGTCTAGGGTTTCTAAGACGCGCTTCTTTAAAAGATCACGCTTTTCGACCCTAATCTGAATCAATGACTGAAGTAGGGCAGTTTGATTGCCAGCAGCACTGCTTTGATCGATCTGCACCTTACAAAGGGGAAGCACTGCTTTACCTGTGCTTTTAAGTGGAGATGATACTACATTTTGATTTACGTCTGAAATAATACCAGCAAAATTTTTGGAGCCTTCAGGAAGATTAAGAGAGAGTACTGCATTGTTGGCGCTATCAATGCTTACTGGGGAAGAGGAGGTAAGTTTAATTCCTTCATCTGTAATGACTAAACCGTATCCTGAAACAGGAACGTAACCATCCCTTAAAGGGATTGATACAGTCTCTGCAACTGAAGCTGAAACAATCATAAGGCTAAGGATAAGGTATCTCATTTTGTAAAGGCCTCTTTTAATGCAAGGATCTGTTTAAGTACAAATTCATATTGCTCTATGTCACGTTCTAGTGCACGAGATTGAGCTAATACAGGAAGCATTCCTTCTTCTCTTGAAGGCTCAGCCGGAACACCATTCCAAGAGGCTAATTTTAATTCATTTTCACAGTCTCTTATGATTCTGTACTCTACTGTTTTAATTACTTCTGATTCTTTTGATAATGCAAATGTGTAAGTTAGTGAAGTTTTAGGCGCAGGAATAGTTGCTGAATAAACGATTTTGTCAGATTTATCGAATGTTTTTGCTCTAAGTTTTACGTCGAGTGGAATTCCATCTCTAAAAACTAATGCTCTTACATCAAGGTCTGGACTTCTTGACCCTGTAACTTGTACTGCTAGCACCATGCCTCGACCAGCATCAGGGAGAGCAGAGGCAGATATAGGAGAATGGCTCAGACTTTGAGCAGAGGCAGATCCCGTAATTATCAAGGCAGCTAAAATATTTGCCTGGACTGGTTTTAACCAGTCCTTCACTATTGTCCGCGCCAGCGGACAAAGCAAAATCAGGATTAAGGTCAGGCTTCCTACTTCGCCAAGGCTACGTAGGACAAGAAAGTCAGACCAGACAGTGTTAAACGAGTTCATTGCTTAGCCTCAAAGAAAATTGTTCCAGTTTTATTGAGTGACCTATTTCTTGTAGCTCCAATAATTCGCACACTATCATTCGTGATCAGCCTATCGAGTTCAATCAAGATTCCACCACCTGAAAGAGTTAAGCTTTTGAGTTCAGTTCCGATGGTGTTGAATACCTTAGGCTTCCACCCTTCTATCCCGACAGTGACAATCAGGTTTCCATTTTCTAAATCAGAGATGAGATATATTGGGGCTGAGTCGAGGGCTGGATGAATCCCAGTTAACTCCCCCTGATATCGCCCGGAGGGGAGACGCGCTAAATCTATTACTCCATCTGAAGAAGCAGTCCTTAGATCGATTTCAGATTGAACTATATCAACATTTGAAGGAGCAGGTTCTTGAACAACAAATAAAGCACTTAAAACTTTAAGACCAAGTAAAAACATCGCAAGTCCAACAAAAATTCTGGATAGAAGTCTAAAGCTTAATCCTGGAGTAACTAACTGCTCGCGTGGTTTTGAAGATTTTTTTTGTTCCTTAACTTCTGGAATTAGCTGTATAACCTGGGTTTCGGCTATATCCATCTGTTCTACTGGTTGTTTGATTGGGGGAGTAGGCTCAATTTTTTTCTCTTGAGCTGCCTCTTCTTTGGCAATAGGAGCTTCCTCTTTAATGGTAGCAACTTCTTCCTTTGGAGTTTCAGGTTTTTTCAAAGTGGATGGATCTGAAATTCCTGCTATCAATTCTTTTGCATTTTTTGGTCTATCTGTGGGTTCATACTGAACCAAAGCTAGAATCACGTCCTTAAGAGATTCTGAAATTCCTGTAATTTTCGGAAGTTCTTTTCTAATCTCGTCCTGCTTACTCATAGGGGCATTAGCAAAAGGCTGTTTACCCGTAATAAGCTCAATAAAAGTGATTCCAAGAGCATATAAATCTGATCTTATAGAACATGGCCTGCCTTCAAGAAGTTCAGGTGCCATGTAATCCATTGTACCAACTGCATTTTGATATTCATCTGGTGATTGCGAATCGCCCGGCAGTAGTGCTAGTCCAAAATCTCCGATTCTGATCTCCTGATCATTCATTACAAGAATGTTGTCGGGCTTAATATCTCTATGAATAATTCCAACACTGTGAATGTAATCTAGAGCTTTTGCTGCTTGTGTAAGAAATCGTTTAGCTAATTCCTCGTCTAATTTTCCACCTTTTTTGTCTGTGAATTTTCTTAAGTCAGATTCTGGGGCAAACTCCATCGATAGATAAGAAAGATCTCCAACAGAGTGGAAGTCATCAAGTCGAACAACATACTTATGATGACTTGACACCATAGCAAGTGCTTCTTTTCTAAGCTTGTCTCTTGTTGTTGTTACATCCTTCGGATCGGAGATTAAAACTTTTAGAGCAACTTCTGGGCCGCCATCTACGATATTTTTCGCGCGATAGACGACACTCTTTCTCCCACGGCCAACGATGCCGAGGATTTCATACCTTCCATCAAAAACTTTTTTCTTCTTCGCGGACTCAGTCATACATTTCAGGGGTGTTCCACCCACCACTTATCCCCTCAAAGTACATCTATGTATCAGAGAAATGAGAGTTTTTCACCTCTAAGGCTCTGAAATCACTAAGAAAATCTCTTAGAAGATCGATCTAGATTGGGGTAACTAGCTAAAAATAAACAATATTTGATTTAATCGCAAACTTAGCTAAGTAAAGTTAAATCTTTGGAAAACCATGAATTGGAGTGTAGGCAGTATATGGGAGGTACTTTTTAACACTGAGTTCGCAGAATTACACAGAGTAGCTACTCTCTCGAAAACTCTGAGACCTCTGTGTTTCAAAATTTTTTTCATTCAGGGGCTCAACTCCAGAATCGAAGAATATCTTCCGAGGTCTCCGGTTTTTTGAGTAAAGCCCCATCTACACCATAAATGCCGGGCATAGGTCTTGAGTTATACCTTGACCACATTGAGAAGGTATAAGCACCAACATCGGCCACCACCACAAAATCTCCAACTTCAATCTTTGGAAGCTCTCTATTTGTGCAAAGAAGGTCTCCAGAAAAACAAAGTGGACCAGCAATTGTTTGAGGAGTTGGGGTTGAATTCTTTAAAGATCCATCAGGACTAAGAATGAATATGTCGTGATACCAATCACTCGGCCTGTAAGCTTCTCTTACAAATCCATCGGCTCCGACGGTGATATATGCGATAGATCCTTTTACTTTTATTACTCTAGCAACCAACACTCCAGCATGAGCTGCGATATATCTTCCAAGCTCAGTAAATAAATTACCACTATCTAGATACTTGCCAAAAATATTTTTGATAACAGGAAAGTATTCTAAGTGTGCTTCTTTTGATTCGCTGCGTTTATAGCTAACAGGTAGTCCACCTCCAATGTTGATGTATCTAACTTCTATAATACTTTTAGCAAGTTCGCTCACTTTTTTTGCTGCTTCTATAAGCAAAGGGACTCCAATTCCTTGAGAGCCAACATGATAATGAAGTCCCTTTAGGAAGGAATATTTCTTAAACGCCTTGGCTACTGAGTCATCGATCGGAACTCCAAACTTAGAATCGACGGTTGCAGTGCTGGTGTATGCTATTGCTCCACTTCCTACATTTGGATTAACTCTAAGAAGAGCTTTTGAGGAGATCATTTCTAGCTCAGAATAAGAGTCAGCACTGATTATTGCGTTTTTTTTGAGAGCTAGTTCTATGTCATCTCTTGTTTTTACAGGAGCGTCAAATAAAATATCAGCCTCTCCTGCTAGTGCTATTTCTCCACTTGATGCTGCTTCAAGGAGAAACCCTGAATTAACGATTTGTTCTAGAATTTTAGGAAGAGGTAGAGCTTTAATAGCAAAAGAATGCCTGGCTCCTGGTAGTAGCTCTTTTAAGGCTTTGCACCGTTTTACAATCAAATCCTGGTCTATAAGAAACATTGCAGGGGCAGCATTGTTCAAGGCCTCTCTTATTTTTGGAAGCCAGGAGTCAATCGAGGGAGGGGAGAAGAGCATTACTATAGAGTAGTAGCAGAAATTTGATATTTTTTATATCGTAATTGCTGTGGAGCTTAGTCCTTACGCAGGTGTTTTAGCGCTTACCATTGCAGGAGCAGGGTTTTTAATTACTATGCTTCTATTAGCTTCCTTTTTAGGACCTAAAAACAAAACCTCTACTAAGGATCTTCCTTTTGAGTGTGGCTCCGTTTCAACTGGTTCAGTACAGAACAGTAGATTTAATGTTCGGTTCTATCTTGTTTGCTTGCTCTTTATTCTCTTCGATGTGGAGGTGATATTTACATACCCGTGGGCAGTAACACTTAGAGAGTTAGGATGGAGTGGTTTTTGGCACATGGCATTCTTTATGTTTATCCTCGGCGTGGGATTAGTCTACGAATGGCGGAAAGGGGTTTTAGACTGGAATAGGTAGATAAACCCTGTGCCAAGAAAAATACTCCACGACTGCTTCTATCTGGAGGGGGCGGGGGATTCTTCTCTAGTAAAATAAACTAAATATTACTTAGCTGGATCTGTCTATTATCAAAACTGCTCTTTGTTGATCACAAAACGGCGTACGATGAGGGACATTTGTTCCGTCAAAAATAACAATTTCACCTGAATTCACATGATAGTATTCCGGGGTTTTGGTTAAGAACATCGAATCTGGATCTCTGCCCTTAGACTGGATTTTCAATGCTTCTGGATTAATTTCTTCTTTTTTTACCCACTCCATTCCTGGTCCAAAAGCAACATAGATACGGTTCCTACGGTTATCGTAATGAATCCCTTCACCTGGGTAGTTTTCAGGTCTGCCTTGAGGCTTTGTGGAGAATAGGTTTACTTCAACCCTTTCAGCATCGAATATTCTTGTATAAAGATGAGAGAGATCTGCTATGAGCTGAGATAATTCATCGCTAACACATTGAATACTTCCCTTAATTTTTCTCTGAATTGCTTCTTGAAGAGATACTATCTTAAATCCCCTCCACTGAGATTTGTTTGGAGCAATATTAAATTTAATTGTATTAAGGATTCCCAGATCTTGAGGATTGAACGAGGGGCATAGAGATTCACCATTTTGCGGTGTAAAAACTTGAATATTAAAACCATCATTAATTCTTCGTTTGAATACAATACCCAAGACCTCTAAGGTATCCAGATCAGAAAGTTTTAAAGATGAAGGCAAACGAGTAGAGTCACTAACTGTACTAAATAACATAGAATTTACTAAGATCTTATCACGCGGATATTCTTACTCAATACGGAAGGTTTACGGAAATTAGCCTTGATCCAGATTGTATTCAGTTTGGGCTGGAGCCTGTAACGCATGGAAACCTAGCTTATAATGGATAGTAAACACACACGTTGATTAAGATTAAATCAACTCTATAATGAATAAATGATTGATCCAGACGTTGTTCACCTCAAGAGAGGAGATTTTCAAATTGAATTCTTGTATCAGCCAATTGTTGCTCCAAATTTTAGACTTGTTGGCGCAGAGGCTTTAGTTAGGGCAAGAAGGGACGACGAAATGATACTACCAAGTGACTTCCTTGAGGAGTTACTTGAGCAAGAGGGTGGAGAAGCCTTTCTCTTAGATAGAATACAGGATCTTCCACTGTCTCTTTTAACATTTGTAAATGTTACAGGTCGAAATCTTTATATACTTGAAAAGAGGTTTGAAGATGCTCCGTATGTTGTTGAAGTAGGAGAAAAAGATAGAGATTCTGCGTTTTCCTGGTTTGTTAACTCGAATAGATCAGTAGTGTTTGCCTTTGATGATATTACAAGTACTGACTTACCGATTATCAAAGATGTTCACTCTAATAGAAAACTATTTTTAAAATTTCCTCCAGAAGCCTTTCCAGTATGGAAAACAGATCCAGAATTTTTTAGGGAAATAGGAGAATTGTTATTTGACAGGCCCCTTTGGGAAGTGGTTCATGAAGGATACGAGGGCTATCGTATGGGAGATGCACTAGAAGAGATTGCAGGATGTTTAGGAGTTACTAGAGATGACTTACCTGAACAATTTTTATTCCAAGGATTTGGAATCGGAGTTCCTCAATCACTTACTGAAATTTCAATGAAGTCTTTCACTGCTGGCAATGGAGAGCTTAGATTCCTTCCGCACATTAGTGCTGCTGACATAGCACAGAATCCAAGGTTTTTTACTGATTCTTATTAAGAGTGAATCATTTTACTTATTTGGATCTGGAAAGAGGTCGGAGTCCAAGCGTTTAGGCTAATGATCATTGGCTAGATTCGAAATTAGCCATTCAAAAAATGTGTATAAAACTTAAGTAGCCCCTCTATAGGCTATTATCGTCTTGCAATCTTTTTTTGCGTTCTCGAGCTTCCTGATTTCTTCTTGTTATAGCTCTGAGATTCTCTCCTGAAACTCCGGAGCGTCTAGCAAGTTCTAAGTAATTACTTTGGTCTGAAACTCCTTCATAAAGTGTGTAAGTAGGTTTCCCCTTTGCTTCTTTAACGCAGACTGGTTTTACCAATCCCATACCTACTAGTTCAGTCACAAAGTCATTGTTATGAAGAACTAAGATTGATGTAACATTGTTGTCCCGTAAAAATGGCAAGTAATCATCCCTAATTAGAGGGGCTACCTCAATATCGGAAGCACCTTGCCCTAGTTCATCAAAGAAAGCTATTGCTCTCTCTGGGCCTATTGAATTGAAAATTCTTCCATGCGATTCGAGAGCTTTTTGAGCGCTTGAAGTTCCATCAGCTAATGTTGAAACTTCAAATGCATCCATTACAATATAATCTGCAACACAAACTCTTCCCTCTTCTGCCGGAGCCTTAAATCCTGCTTGTGTTAGTAACTGAATCTGAAGAATGGTTTTAATGGCTCCAGTCTTCCCACAAGCTTTTGGACCAGTGATTGCTAAAGGTGTTCCACTATCTAACTCAATATCAATTGGAACAGGGTTTTCTCCAGAATATTCTAACTGAGGATTTCTAGCATTTTTAAGTTTTATTGAGTGATTCTCTTCATCAACTAGCTCTAGAAAATTCCCTTTCGCCCATGATTGAGAGCAAAGTTCATCTAATAAACCAAATGTAGAAGTTATTCTTTCAAATTTACCAGATAATATAAATGATGGATCTTGATCCCTAATAAACGTGTCTAAGTTATCAAACAGCTTACTTCGTTTAGGCATTTGATAGCATTCATTTGCCATAAAACCGAACAAAGAGGCACAAAAGAGCCCTATAAAGTACCCACCAAGATGTGAATTTTTGATACCCTCCTCACAGATACCGATTCCAATAAATCCAGCTCCCATCATCGCTCCAAAGTAGTAGTTAAGGACTCGAGTATTTCTGAATATATCTTGAACTGAATCTTGATTATTTAAAACTTTAATTTTTTTTAGGTTGCCAAATTCAGATTGCGGATAAAACTTGTTCTTTGAATAGCCAATAGGATTTAATAGATCTTGAAACGCAGGGCTATCAATAAAAGCTTCTAATTCTTCCTTGATACCTAATAGTAATGGACACTCGTTAACGTCTGGAAGATTAGTAACTGTTACAAATACTTTTTCAGCTCTACTTCTAATCCCAATTAACTTAGCAACTAAACGCTCAAGACCATATTCCTCAATTTCAAGGCTAGTTTCTATTAAGATTCCTAGCGCTTTAACTACAGATTCAAACTTAGATCTAACTTCGGGGTTCTCGTTTAAGTATCTAATTGCATCTCTTCTATCTACGATAACCTCAAAATTATTTGTTGGATTTGTTAATGAATTATAAAGAGCACTTCTTCCAGATGTAGTCTGAGGCGTTGGTAAGTGCTCAAGTAATGTTTCTACCTCAAGAAATCTGACAGTATCTTCTGCAAGAATTTTTGGTCTATCTACAGATAATACTCTTTCAAAACAGGTTGATGCAGAAGTCCTTTTAGAAGCATCTAATGTAACTAGATCCGCAGTCACGACACTTTCAGTGCGCACAAGCACTTTTGATAGCGATGGGGGACTCTCCCCTATTTGTGTTGAAGGTCTAAATTCTAATTCCGCCACAAAAAAATACCTATTAAGCCCAATTTTTTTAGGCAAATATGATTTAAAACATAGTTTTATGGTATCTTTTAAGGCTAATCAAATCATGGACCAGACATTAGAAGATTCTGAAGAGATTCAAGCCCTTTCTGAGCTATTACAAGACCCTATAGGCTTAGTTGATATCAGTTTAACAGGTGAACGGACTGAATTTCTTAAAAGGCTAACTACTAATTCTAATTCAGTAATTGGAGAACTTCCTGAAGACCAAAGAGCAGCTTCAATTATTTTTACTCCTTCACTCTTAACTTCTTTTGACTGGGGACGAGATGAACTAGCAATTAGTTTTTTCCTTGATTATCAAAGGGATCCAGGAAGTGACGCATTAGCAGGCCTGCTAAGACTTGCATCTCTATCATGTCAAGGAAGTGAGGTAGTATATCAAAGTGAAGCCGCAAATCTTCTTGGAATTACCCTTGTTTGTAAATCAATAAGCTTAGGCCAGATTGAAGAAGGATTCACAATCCTAAAAGAACGGGGCTTAGTTTTAGATCATGATATTTTAGCTACAACTGAACTTATCATAAAAAGAGCAGAGGAAATGAAATGGGTCACCTCACTTTTAGCAGAAACTAAAGGCTCAGATGGATCAAAAGCAGCTAGAGCTACTTTAGAGTTAATCTACAATCATAGAACAGATAGGATTGATGAGTTATTTAAACTATCAAAAGAAGATAAATTATGGGTATTTGCAAAGCTATATGAAAGATTCTGCGACGCAACTCTTCCAGAAGCCACTCGTATATCTGCAATTAGGGCACTACATGAAGTGACTACTAGTTTAAAAACTTCAATTGAAGAGATCTATTCTGCACCCTTAGATCTCGTAGCGAGTATAGATCTCTCCCTTGAAGACTTAAAAAGATTTGCATCAGATTTAATAGAAGAAGATATTTTTGGAGGAGGGCTTTTACTTTCTATAGCTGCTCAAAAGTTAGAAGATAAGACCCCTGATTCAAAAAGAAGGATTCTTAATCTTTTAGCAGTAGCGTGGGATTATTGCCCTACTTCCTCAACAATTATTGAAAGTTACTGTGCTTCTGCACTTGAACTTGGGCATATAAATTTAAGCTATCTTAAAGTTAATGACCCGTTATTTAAAGGAGAGCGTCCAGAAACTTTTAATGATTTTTGTAGTGCTGTTAAGAACTTCGATAGTAGTAAAAGTAAAATTTCTCCTCTTCTTCCTCCTAAAAATCGCATTTCAGTTTTTAGGGTATTTGGAGCATCAGAATATGATATCAGAACGGTACTTAATGAATTAGTTAGGGAATGTAATTTTCCTGTTAATGTACTTTCTCATGAGGCCGTTTTTGAAAGGTCACTTGAAGACCTAAAGTCTTTGAACCTATTAGAAAGGGATAAAGTTATCGATCGGCTTATAGAGCTAAATCTAATTCCAGCTACTTATAACAGAAAGCAAAAAAATTTAGACCATTTAAATAATTTAATCATTCCAATTTATATTAGTCATATTGCAGACAGGGTTATTCCTGATGGAACTGGACTAACATATAGGGCACTAAGACAAAGAGTTTTGGAGGTTGGAAGAAATTGTCCAAAAGCATTACTTCATATGGCCCTAAGCTCTGTAGGGAAACCTTACTTTTCCACTATTCTTCAAATTGCTAATACTTTTGATTTAAGTATATTTGATAATAATTTAAGTGGTGCACGTGTTGAAATTCATGATCACAGAGATGAAATTTTAGAACATATACTTAAAGAAGTTCGTGATTCACATAATCCAGAAACTATTTTGTTTTTCTTCCTAGACCATCACTTAGATCAGTTTTCTATGGAAGAAATTGCAGAGGCATTTCTTAATGTAGCAAAAGATATTAATAACGAAGGTTATTCAATTTCTTCGTGGGATGAGAGAAAATTTGAGAATTTATTAGAACTCCTCCCTAGAATTCCAACAGACCTGCCAATTAGCAAGAAAATTGCTGATTTTCTCCTTGGTACTATACAGAGTTCTTATCTAGATAAAGTTCAAATCATTATGAGGGAAAGATCTGATGCAAGAAGAGAAAATCACCCTTTCACTCCTGAGGAAAAATACACGTTAATGCTTAGAGCTATATTAGAATATGTTAAAAAATCTGGATTCTCCGATCCGTCAATAAAATTTCAACCCTTTCATGATGCAGGGTTAATACGAATGAAAACTATTTTTAAGATTGCCGCAATCTCTACTGAAGACGTCAAAATTTCACTTTGCTCTGAGTTTTTCAATCAGCTACCATCTAGGACTGAGAAAGATCCTAGAAAAATTGATGTTTTTTATCCTGATTATAAGCAAATAAGATTTATAACTGGTCTCTTAGAAAAGCCTGAATTTGGGTTAAAAATTGTTTTAGGGATTCTTGAGCAATCTAAGCTCGCTAACAATCCAGAGATATATGAGAGAGTTGCAAAGCATTTAGGTATTGATACTAACTCAAAATCAACTGCTGAGTTAAAAGATGCTTTAACAAAATCTATCGAAGCCTCGCCCCCAATTTCTCCTCACTAACTGCGTGCAATAAGCGATCTCTTTAATTGATTGAATTTCTAGATCTTGAGGACGGTTACGGTAAGTAGTCGTCCCACAGGCTAAAAAGCAATTGGGTTTATCCCAGTGAAAATGGTGTAGCAGCTGCCCTAGACGCTAGATATCTAGCTGGTAAGATATTCTCATAGATTTTCTTATTATTTATCTTTAAAGATTAGCAGAATATGAACCGACAATTTTATTATGGAGATATCGGACGCTCTAAGTATATCAAAGGAACTAAAAGCAGCGAATGTTTCCAACACAGTAGGCGTATCGCTTCAAGTTAAAGCAAGTGATCAGCTTGAAGCAGTCATAGGAACCATCATAGAAGGCATCTCAGAAGTAACACCAGATGGTCGCAGAAATTTAGCGGTGGCTTAAGATCAACAAACTTATACAAATGATAAAAGCTCCTCCTCTCCCCCCATTAAATAATAGATCAGGGCTATTTCTTAAGTAGTTAAATCGTACAATTCTTCAGGAAGTTTTAGACTGTAACCGTTAAAAAATAGAAGTAAGTAGCAAGGATTAATATTCCAAGAAGGTCTATAATAACACCAGTTTTGAGCATAGTTCTCAATGACACCTGACCTGTTCCGTAAATAATTGCGTTTGGAGGAGTTGAAACTGGAAGCATAAATCCAAAACTACATGCTAGAGCGATTAATATCGTACTATCTGGAGCGATAGAGTAAAAAAGAGGAATGAGAATCGCCGCAGAGGCAGTATTAGATCCGACCTCGGATAGGAGAATACATACCCCAACTATTACAGCTAACAATACAAATTTGTTATCGAAAGCAAGATTCAAATTCTCAGTTATCCCACTTACTTCAATAACTGAACCTAATGTTAATCCACCACCAAATAATATAACTGTTCCCCAATCAATCTCTTTTGCCTTCTCCCAAGATAGCGTCCCAGATAGAAACAATGGGATCACGGCCAAAATTGCTGCAGCGCCAAGTGGTACTTTTAAGTTTGTGAAAGATGGAAATAGCCATAATGTAAGAGCTATCAACAGTGAGAAAATAGCAACCTTCTCTTCAAATTTGACTGGTGGCATATCAACTTTCTGCTTTTTAATTAAACAGGTTTCAGCTTTTAAAGGAAAAATTGCTGATAAAATCATATAAGAAATAATGAACATCAGTAGTGAAAATGGAAGTCCTACCAAGACCCAGTCTAAAAAATTTATAGCTATACCTTTAGATTCTAGAAATCCTACTGCTATTGCATTAGGAGGGGTTCCAACAGGAGTTGCCATTCCTCCAAATGACGCAGCAAAAGAGGAGCCGATTAGAAGTCTTTTTGTGAGATTTTCATCCTTAAATTCGTTTGATACCCCCAAAATTATTGGAAGCATAAGAGCAACCGTTGCAGTATTTGAGAAGAACATGCTCATAGCCCAGGTGCTTAGTAGAAGCATAAAGGTAAAGAGAGGGGTGCTATTAGTTGGTAGTTTTAAAAGAGAATTAGCTAATCTCTGTGTAAGTCCACTTGATGAGGCAGCTTTTGAGATAAAGAATACCCCAATAAACAGAAATATAATGTCATTTCCAAAAGAAGAAGCAGCTTTCTCTGGGGTTAGTATTCCTAAAAGAGAAGCTAGGATAGGCACAAGAAGTGCTGTTACTGGAAGTGGAAGAGCTTCTGTAATCCATAGGGAGATAATAAAAACAGATAGCGCAAGGCTATTTGAAGTATAGATGTATGTGAGTATAGATAAGATTGTAATAAGAAAAAGTTTAAAGAGATCCCTTCTCATCTTTCTTTATATCTTCCCAGATTAAGTCTAGTTCTCCCAGAGTAAAATCTGTAAGTGGCTTTTTGGCTCTTCTTTCAAGTTCCTGAAATCGCCTGGTAAACTTATCAGTCGCCCGATGAAGTGCTTTCTCTGAGTCTAGATTTAGCCTTCTTGAGAGTTGAGTAAGGGCAAAATAAATATCTCCAAACTCATCTTCAAGTCTTTCTTTATCGTTTGGGTCAATTTCAAGAAACTCGTTTATTTCCTCAAAAACCTTATTTTTAATTTCATCTAAGGTGTCCCACTCAAAACCTACTCGTGCTGCTTTTTCTCCTGTTCTTTGAGCACGAAGAAGTGCAGGCATTCTTTTAGGAACCCCATCAAGAATACTTTCATTAGTCTTTAGTTCTTTTTGTTTAATCTGCTCCCAGTTCTCTAGAACTTTTTTTGAGGTTTCGGCTTTTGTGTCACCAAAAACGTGAGGATGTCTCACTATTAATTTTTCGGATAATTTAAAGACTACATCCTCAAAAGAAAATTTTCCTTCATCTTTCCCTATTTGGCTATGAAGAAGAACTTGCAAAAGAACGTCTCCTAGCTCTTTAGGAAGCTCGCTCTCATTAGTTTCGATAGCCTCAACCATCTCGTGTGCTTCTTCGATTATGTAGGGCGTTAGAGATTTATGAGTTTGCTCCTTATCCCAGGGGCACCCTTTATCAGGGTCACGCAGAATTCGTACAATCTCTAGAAGATTTTCAAAACTTTTCGACGGCTTCATTTAGTGCAGTCTATACCGGTAAAGGTACCATATAAAAGCTCGCAAACTACTTGAGGTTTCTACAAACCCCTAAGGGGTCGATTTGCGGAGCAAATCGGGGGTGAAAACACGTAACCGTTTAAATACTTACAAAGCCGATCAGGCTTTGACCACCAGAATCACCTGAAAACCTAGTCTTCACCCACTATAGCCCCGAAATACGCTATAAATCCCAAAACCTTAAACGGTTACCTACACTGCTCTTAATAAAAATGGAAAATTTTTTGAAGCACTAGAAAGAACAAGGAGTGATGCTTTGCAGCCAAGAGCATTTAATGAGGCAAGTGCTGTACCTCCAGTTGTTAGAACATCATCTACAAGGAGAACATGTGTGTCTTCATCAAGGGCAATCTTTGAGACTATCTTAGGCGATACTCTTTTCTCTGGAGGTAAGAGGCTTTGTGGAGGTGAAAGCTTTGAAAGTGGATTTAAAAGGGGAACATTTAGAGTTTTTGAAATTTTTGAAGCTAAAATATAACTCTGATTAAAACCTCTTTCAAACAGAGAAGCGTTTGAGATCGGGGCTGGTACTATATAGTCAAAATCTCGTGGAATATTCTTTGCAATAATCTTAAGTTCGTTACCTAAGATTTTCGCAACAGCAGAGCTAGGATTAAACTTTAAAAACCTGATTATATGCTTTACATCCTGAAAATCATACAAAAATCGAAAAGATTCGAACTTCGGCTTTAGTTTGACACACTGAACACAATCACTGGTATCGTCAAAACAGTAAGTACACCTATTTTTCGGATCTAACGGTTTTGGAGGCGAGCAATTAAGGCAAAGAAGGCCTCTTCTAGTAAACCGCCCACAGATACAACAGTAAGGGTAAATAAAAGATCTCACTGTATGTACAATCGTGTGGGTTAGGATATTGTTTCGTCATAATGGAACCTATTGGATTTGCCAGAACCAGTATGAAGCTAAAATTTGACGCTCCCTATCAGCCTAGTCGTGATGGGGAGGGTGGGGTAATTGAGCTTGTTGGTGGTCATAACTTTGAAATGGCTCTTAGTGATCTAGCAGGATTTTCTCATATCTGGGTTATATGGCTTTTTCACAAAAGTAATGGATGGAAACCAAAAGTTCTTCCACCAAGAGGCGAGAAGTTTAAGAGAGGGGTTTTTGCAACAAGGTCTCCCAATAGACCCAATCCCATTGGTTTAACCGCTGTAAGGCTTTTTGAAGTAAGAGGTCGAAGACTCTTTATAGGATCATCAGATCTATTAGATGAAACTCCGGTTCTTGATATTAAACCATACATTCCAGAAGTCGATTCATATCCTATTGCAAGCTCAGGATGGGTAAGTAGTGTTAAGGAAGATAAACAATTTTCTGTAGAACTATCTCCACTCGTTAAAGATCAATCAGAGTGGTTAAAGAATACTTTTGAGATCAATTTCATGGATGAGGCTATAAGAATTCTTTCCATTGACCCAAGTCCACACAAAACTAGAAGGATCTATCGCGCTGAAGATAAGTATTGGATAGGATGTGGAGCTTTTAGGGTTTATTTCGTTGTTGAAGGTAAAATTGTTCGGCTATTGTCTATAGCCCCTGGTTATCCGGATAGACTCTTGCTAACTAAAAGCCCCGAAAATTTACCTCATTTAGAGGCACAGCTTAAGTTTAAGATCGCTTTTGGAGATGAGTCGTTCTGAGAGTATGTAGAAGAGAGAGTGTCAACCCCAAGACTGTTAGGGGAATAACTAAATATAGCATTATAGAAGTAAATTCATCCAAAAAATGATGTTGCTTGGCATTCAATAGGAGATAAGTAGTGTATGCGAAGTAATAGAAAAGTAGGGAACAGCCGTATATTCTAGAGATAACTCCTGAAAAAAATATGGGAAAACATGCCAATGCAACTCCAATCATTATAGGAATGTCAAAATACAACGCAGATTTCGAGACTGATACTTCTCTTACTGCTGAGGATATTCCCAAAACAGCAAGGATATTGAAAATATTGCTTCCAATTATGTTACCTACGGCAATATCCCTTTCTCCTTTGATACTTGCTATAATAGATGTCACAACTTCCGGTAGTGAGGTTCCAAATGCGACAAGGGTTAATCCAATAACAAGTTCGCTTACTCCAAAACTTTGAGCAATCGAGACAGAGCTTGATACTAAAAGTTTTGCTCCAGTCACAAGCATAAAAAGTCCGATTACTACAAACAAAGCACTTTTCAGTAGAGGTGACTCTCCTTTTATAATTGTATTACCAGTATTTCCAAGTTTAAGGAGAATCCAACAGTATATAATTAAAGAAGTACTTAATAGGAGTCCTTCAATTCTGCTTATACTTCCATCAATACCTAAAACATATACCAACAATGACAGCCCTATCATTACAGGCACATCAAACTTGATTAGCTGTTTCGCAACTATGAGAGGAAGGATTAGAGAAGACACCCCCAAGATAAACAGAACGTTAAGAATATTGCTTCCGACGACGTTTCCTAACGCTATATCTGATTGACCCACCCATGCTGCTTTTACGCTTACAGCAAGCTCGGGCAGGCTAGTACCAAAAGCTACAACTGTTAAGCCAACCACTAAATGGGAGACCCCAAATGAGTAAGCAAGTTTTGAAGCACCTTTAATTAAGAGATGAGCACCATATGTAAGAAAAATAAATCCACTAACTAGTGATAAAAAAACCATGAAAGATCTTTATCATGTAGCTAGTCAAAAGATAAGGTTTTAATATCAAACTGAGGTAATGATTGCTGCACTTTTTCAGAGATTTGGTAGTAGTCCAAAGGATCTAAGGTTAAGGTCTTCTCTGTTAGAGCGGCTTTTGGAAGAGGTAGCTTTCGACCTTTTTTGATCATTTCCTCATACATTTTGTATGCAGCTTCTATTGCTTTTTTGATTATTTCTTTTGATTCAGGAGGGAGTTGTAACGAGTCAGCAAAATCCAGATCCTGCTGTTTAATTGTTAAGTAAATACAAAATGGCGAGTGAGTCATGAATCGCCGCTCAGGCGAGAAAGAATTTTTAAACTCAAGTTTTTCTGAATCTGTTAAGCTTTTTAATGCTCTTATAAAATCCTTTGAGTTTCCAATTTTTATAGCTCCAGCAAAATCAACTAAATAAACTGCTGCCTCTGGATTATTAGATCCTGTTCTTACTTCTCCTATTCCAACATTTATATGATCGAAGTCAGCAAGTATCCCCATTTGAAGTGTATAGAGAAAAGCTTTTACCTTTTCTGTCATTATTTTAGTGATAATCTCCACTTTTTCATCTTCCGGTATCTGTGAGTTTTTTGAAGCTTTATAGCTAATCTCATCAACAAGAAGAACCTGGTGAGAGAGTGAAGCTGGATAACGACTACCATCCTTGGTTTCGACCTCACCAAAGGTAGTTGGAGCTCCAACTTTTCTTGCAAGCTCCTTTTCTAATTCAATTTCTTGATCTGTTCTATTAGTCCTTGGGAGCTTGAAAACATAACCATGTCCATTATGGTCAAATCTACAGACTATCGAGTCATCACCTTTAGCCTTTGTCCAGGACCTATTTACCTCTCCAGAAGGAACAGGAGTAGTTATGGCTTCTTCGTTAGATCTTTTGAAAGGATTTACAAACTTCATTTAGAATCCCTTAAAAGTTTAAGTGCTATTTGAGGCTGAATGTTTGCTTGAGCGACGACCGAGCTTGCAACTTGTTGCAAGATAGTTAGTCTTGTAAGCTCTGCAGCAGAGACCGCAACGTCATCATCGATGATTCTGCTTCTTGCAGCAGTATAATTCTCCCTAGTTACCATTAGATTTTGTGATGCAATTGAGAGTCTTGAAAGATAAGCACCGATTGCTCCACGCTCATTCGTAACTCTAGATAGGGTATCTCTTAGTGTCTCAAGCGCTGCTCTTGCATCGGTCATTGTTTTTAGGTCGAAAGCTTCTTGAGTATTGGAGGTTGTAACACCTTGGGAGAAAACTCTCACCCCTGCAAATGTTGCGTTTGATCCTAAAACGAGTTCCAGCACACCATCACCATTTAGATCGCCGTAAGCAAAAGAAGCTGGGCCATCTTGGGTAGCGACAGTTTGTGCAGCTCTAAATGTTCCGTTTCCATTGCCAAGCGATACGACCAGTGTATCGGATGAATAAATATTTCCAACAATATCCAAGAAGCCATCTCCATCTATATCAACAGACTTTAGTGAATTAGTGATGTAATTTGCCCCTGTATTTTGTGCTGTTCCAAAGGTTCCATTTCCATTACCAGCCATGAAAAAGGTTTGTCCGGCACCACCAGAGGTTACGATATCTAGAATGCCATCTTGATTGTAATCTCCAAGGGCGATCGAATTCCCGTTGTTAGGGCTGTATACGGATACAATATTAGACATACTTCCACTACCGTTATTTAGGAAAACTGATATATAGTTTCCAGCTCCTCCGATTGCGATATCAAGAGATCCATCCCCATTTATATCTCCGACGGTAATTGGAGTGTTAGTTGAAAAGTTTCCACCAGTTGAGTAAGTTGTTGCAGCTCCAAATGTTCCATTAGCATTTGCAAATAGTACTGAAATTCTTCCATTGTCACGCTCAGCAACAACTACATCAGATCTTCCATCACCATTAAAGTCTCCTATTTGCATGTATCCAATGTCAGGAGTTAAACCAGTGTTGAAAGATGTGCCTGCCTGAAATGTACCATTGCCATTTCCGACATACACATAAATTCTACCCTCATATACTCCGCTAGCAACGATATCCATGATGCCGTCACCATTGACATCAGCAGTTGCTACGCTTCTAGTGCCTTGAGCGATTGAGTTGAGATTGGTATTGGCTCCAAATGTACCATCACCATTACCAAGCCTTACATTTACTCCATTTCCTAAGTCTTTTCCTGAACTGACCATGTCAAGGAACCCATCTCCGTTTAAGTCAGCCAGAGATACATCAGCGGGAAGTCCAGCAGTAACATATTGGCTTCCAGCAGTGAACACTCCAGTGCCAACATTTCTTCTCAGTTCTGTGCCGGTGCCCACGAGTATGGATTCATTACTTCCGAACCCGAATTGTATTCTCATCGATCTTGCATCATCCCCGAAGGCTGCTATTCCGTTAAAGGAGGTTGATTCTATGATTCGATTAAATTCATTTCTTAAGGCTTGAGCTTCGTTGTTTAGAGATATTCTTTGTCTGTAGCTGTAAGAGCCGTTTGAAGCTTGTGATGCTAGCTCAAGCTGTCTTGTTACAACCGAAGACAGTTGAGTAAGTGCACCATCAGCTATTGAAAGAGCAGAAACTGCATCATTGATATTTAAAATTCCTCTTGAGTAAACTCTTGCACTTGCGTTTAAATTTTCAGCGATCGAAAGCCCTGCTGCATCATCCGAAGCGCGATTTATTCTTTGTCCGGAAGATAGTCGAGCAAACACATCACCAAGCCGATCGCTCGACTGTGATAGCTGTCTTTGAGCCATTAGGCTCGATATGTTATTCCCTAACGATATACGCATCCGTGCAGTATCTCTGGTCGACAACTAATTAGCTGACTTGAGAAATTATGAAGTTAGTGCATTAAATAAAAAGTGATGCATTGCCCCGATAATACGAGTATTTTCAACGTCTTAAAACAGAAATTTCAATAAAATAGAGACTTGATTTTGACTCGTTTTTTGCCGTTTTTTTGCACTTTTATTTGTACTGATTGCTTAAAAAATTCAGCGCCAAAGTCCAGAATAAAAGTTTTTCGCACTTGGGTTGAGAATCTTGCCTGAAACCCTTTATGTCTATTCAGCTTTCGAATTTGAACATTATTGCCCCTTTTGATTTGTACGAAATCTGAAAGTCTAGAATAGTTAGATCTAATCTTGAATTTACATCTTAATGCTCTACATCTAGCACTAATAAATTTAACTGACTCTTTATTGTTAAAATTTCTTCGATCAGAGTCTGAGGGAGTAGCAGTTGGAGTTGGTGATGATGAAGGCGTCGAAGTAGGTGTTGGTGGTGCTTCTTCAACTTCCGTTAATTCAAATACAAGTGGAATATCTGTTAGCTCGCCCTTTGCGCTACTTGTCGCAGGGGCTTCATTACCAGGAGATGATCCCAGATAAAAATGTCTAACCGTCATTGACCTATCTAAATTAAGCGTAATCTCATTTGTGATTGGAGCATATTTTGAAGGATCTTCAGCAAAGACAGGGATAGAAGATAATCTTTTCCAAACGAAAACATATCTGACACCATTTTTTCTTTGTATCTCTAAAAATCTTGGGTCACAACCATTACAGGAGACAGAAACATTCAAAGGTGACTGGGTTTTGGTTATATCTTCTTCGTCATTTATTAGCTGGATAAAGCTCTTTAGTAAATTTGCTGCTGGCTTAGGCCTTCCGTCAGTATGATACAACCCATAACTTCTTCTTCTCTCTGAACCACCTCCAGAAATGCCATCCATCAACTTGTATATATAGATCCTAGCTGCCTGATCTCTTATGAAATCCAAAATTGATGCAATCAGATAGATCCCCTGAAGTTCCTCAGTAAGAACACTTTTTCTGTCGTATTCAGGAGGAGGTGTTGGGGTGACCCCTGGAGTTGGACCTGGATAGGCTCTGGTAAAATATCCGGTCTCTGTAATAGTAAGTGGCTTTGAGGTTGCTTCTTTATGAGCATTAACCCATCTTCTACAACGATCATCGTTTGTATCACCTGGAATAGCATTTGAGTACTCACAGTAGTGGTTATGTGTCATCTGATCTGTGCGTTCAAGCATGGGGCGAAGATAATCCAAGGCGCTAGTATCTCCATATAGTTCTAGATCTAAGACACGCTCATCTTGATTAGGAGGCATTCTATAGATATTTCCGAACTCTCGTTGATTTTCTATGGGAGTATTAATTTGCTTCAGCCAAACCAGGGTTGGAGCAAGAATCTGAAGATCTCTCAATTTTGGGTGTGCCTTTATAGATGATATCAATTGTTCGCTATAACTACGAATATTTTGTATGCGATACTTATCACAACGATTCACTGCACCAAAAGTTTTGCCATCCTGACATGAGGCTTTAACAGGATCAGACAAGCTAATGTAGCTGTCCCTTTCGTTTGGCATTTCAATAGAAATAATTCTTGATGCAGGTTCAAGGTAAGCAGTCTTGCCCTCGGCGCTAATGGCGCCCCCAAATTTTAATACATTCACCTTGTTTACGAAGAATTCAATCTGACTATCATTAGGCTTCAAGAGATTTGTCTGGCCCGTATTTTCTTTGTGCCAATTTCCTGGAGAGGGTTCTGGTATAAGATTTATATAAACACCACTATCAGATACTGATTTTAAGAACCTTGAATAGTTTTCCAAGGCTATATGCCAATTGTACGGACCACTACCTTGTGGCCTAGGATCTTCACCCAATGCTGGCAATCTTACATGCTTGATGCCCAATTCATTCAGCAGACCAGCTACAAGATGATAGTTTTGATAATATGCCGGGTCATGGGTGACTAGGTTAACTCCGATGGAGTCTAGAACAGATGATGCAGGCAGGGGATCGCTGTAACTATTGGATAATATAATAAAAATTAACAAGAACCTACTCACAACAACCTTCATCCGAGTATCGGACTAGCTAGTTAAGTTGCTTCTGTTACTTTTCAAAGAACCACATAATTCACTAAGAAATATCACCATTTTTTCAAGCTTTTAACTTTCGTGCTCCAGTTTCTTTAGTCCTTTGCCGTTAGCATATTTGGGGCAACGAAGAAGGTAGATGGATGGTCTTTCTACCTAGTGATAGCGCAAAACCTACCACGTTCTTTTTGCTGACAAGGAAGTTCTACTGTGAAGAGCAGTAGCGAAGTTCAAGGAGGAATTGGCTATGGCTATTACCATAGGAAACAACATTGCATCATTACAAGCGCAACGTAGGCTAGCAGATGCTACGGGGCGATTATCAGAGACATTTGAGCGACTAAGCTCAGGACAGCGTATTAACAAGGCATCAGACGACGCAGCAGGGTTAGCGATAGCTGACTCTCTAAGAGCGGATCAAAGGATTGCGTCTGTAGCTATAAGAAATGCCAACGATGGTATATCAGTTGTTGCGATCGCTGACGGAGCATTAGCACAGATTTCAGGTGTATTAACCAGGCTTGCTGAGCTTGCAGAGCAATCAGCGAACGGGGTGTTTAGTACACAACAGCGCTCAGCTCTACAGAACGAATTTACAGCACTAAGCTCGGAAGTTGAGCGTATTGCTACAACAACTACGTTTAACGGAGTTAATCTACTATCTGGAGGTGCATCAATCACTTTACAGGTTGGATTTAACTCAGGTTCAACTTCCAGAATACAGATAACCAACGTACAAGGAACATTGCAGTCACTTGGACTTGCTTCATCAGGTTCTTCTGCACTTACCTATTCAATATCTGGAGCATCGATTGAGGCTGGTCAGTCAGCATCAAGAGCAGCACTAGATGCGGTAAACGGAGCGATTGGTTCGTTATCTCAGACAAGAGGTAACCTTGGAGCAGCTGAGTCACGACTAAGAGTTGCGATAAACAACTTGTCGGTGGCAAGAGAGAACTTTGCAGCAGCAGAGAGCCGAATCCGCGATGTGGATGTAGCATCTGAAGCAGCTGAGTTAACAAGACTAAGCATCTTGCAACAAGCAGGAGCTGCAGTACTTGCTCAGGCTAACCAACAGCCAGCTCTAGCTCTATCCTTACTAGGATAAAAAACAATTCTTCGCTTGAAGACGGTTGAGGGGGGTAGCTCCCCCTCAATTTGTAAACCTCGCTACTTCTTCGGGTTTCGAAGTTTGTTGAAACATCTGGGGGCATTTTTGTTTCAACGTTTTGCTTCGGAACCCTTTTTTAAAATACAAAAAATCATCCTGTAAATTAATCTTTGTAATTCAAGCAATGCTCTAGGTATTACAATTAATTTTTGAACGCAGAGTACTCAGAGTTACGCAGAGTAACGACTCTGTGTAACTCTGGGTACTCTGCGTTCAAAATTATACTGCCCGGTTCTAAGCAAATCACGTATTTTTAAAATCTGGTAAAGAAATAATTTAAGAGATCGGCAATTTCTGCCGTTAGCCTCTTTAAGCGGATGCAGTTTGCCGCGAGTAGTAGTAGCCCAAACTTTTACTCCCAATCAGCAGAAGCAAAAAAAGTCCATGTATGGGCTTTAAGTAACTTAGTTCAAGGAGGAATTGGCTATGGCTATTACCATAGGAAACAACATTGCATCATTACAAGCGCAACGTAGGCTAGCAGATGCTACGGGGCGATTATCAGAGACATTTGAGCGACTAAGCTCAGGACAGCGTATTAACAAGGCATCAGACGACGCAGCAGGGTTAGCGATAGCTGACTCTCTAAGAGCGGATCAAAGGATTGCGTCTGTAGCTATAAGAAATGCCAACGATGGTATATCAGTTGTTGCGATCGCTGACGGAGCATTAGCACAGATTTCAGGTGTATTAACCAGGCTTGCTGAGCTTGCAGAGCAATCAGCGAACGGGGTGTTTAGTACACAACAGCGCTCAGCTCTACAGAACGAATTTACAGCACTAAGCTCGGAAGTTGAGCGTATTGCTACAACAACTACGTTTAACGGAGTTAATCTACTATCTGGAGGTGCATCAATCACTTTACAGGTTGGATTTAACTCAGGTTCAACTTCCAGAATACAGATAACCAACGTACAAGGAACATTGCAGTCACTTGGACTTGCTTCATCAGGTTCTTCTGCACTTACCTATTCAATATCTGGAGCATCGATTGAGGCTGGTCAGTCAGCATCAAGAGCAGCACTAGATGCGGTAAACGGAGCGATTGGTTCGTTATCTCAGACAAGAGGTAACCTTGGAGCAGCTGAGTCACGACTAAGAGTTGCGATAAACAACTTGTCGGTGGCAAGAGAGAACTTTGCAGCAGCAGAGAGCCGAATCCGCGATGTGGATGTAGCATCTGAAGCAGCTGAGTTAACAAGACTAAGCATCTTGCAACAAGCAGGAGCTGCAGTACTTGCTCAGGCTAACCAACAGCCAGCTCTAGCTCTATCCTTATTAGGATAATAAAAGCTTAACTCCTTGAATATGGGAGAGGGATCTAATCCCTCTCCCTTTCCATCCACTATATAGTATATAATAGAAAAGATGCGGGTCTTACTGCTTCTCATATTAGCTGTATCTGCCCATGGATCGCCCATCTATGTTTTTAAACAGAAAGATGGAACGATTAAATTTACCTCGAAAAAACCCCCCGACACAGTAAAATCAATACAGTTTAAAGGTCGTGAATCAAACTTCAGCTACTACAGGGTAAGAGGCGGGTTTCCTCATAGAGGCTTCAGACTTCCAAAGAAGCTCGTGACGGATAAATACACAGACGAGATCTCTGAGGCAGCTAAAAAGTTCAGCCTTGATGAGAGCTTAATTAGAGCTGTTATACACATCGAATCTGCTTTCAATCCTCAGGCTGTTTCACCTAAAGGAGCAAGGGGATTAATGCAGCTAATGCCTGATACAGCAAAAGACCTTGGGGTCAGAAATTCCTTTGGGATAAGAGAGAATATTAATGGCGGGAGTCGTTATCTTGCATGGCTTCTTAAGCGATACAAAGGGAATACAGCAAAGGCATTAGCTGCATACAATGCAGGCCCAGGTGCAGTAGAAAACTATGGTGGAATTCCTCCTTATGCTGAGACTAGAGCCTACGTCAAAAATGTTTTGGCTTTGAAAGACAGATACGCAAGGGGCTAGCATTTCAAAGAGTTGAAAAACTAGTATAATGTAGTCTTTGTGCATAGATTCTCAGAGCAAACCCTTAAATCAATCCCAAACTACATAACATATGGTCGAGTGATCGTAATTCCGCTTGTCGTGTGGCTTCTAATTAATCCGACCCCTCTGGAGCAGTGGCTAGCTCTTTTATTATTTATCTTGGCTGGAATTTCTGATCTAGTTGATGGCTTTTTAGCTAGAAAATTTGGAGCTGTCTCTGACTTTGGAAAACTTCTAGACCCTTTAGCTGATAAGGTACTAATAATAGCGGTTCTAGTAATGCTTACTTCGCTTAGGCATCCTACATATGGTGATTCTTGGGTTCCAGCATGGATGGTTGTAGCTGTAGCTGCAAGGGAGGTTTGGGTTACTGGTCTAAGAGGGCTAGCAGCTCAGGGTGGAGTGATCGTTCCTGCAAGCTCATCAGGAAAGTGGAAGACTGTAATTCAAATGGTGGCTGTTGGAGCGCTCATTTTAAATGATCTTCCTATCAGCATCCTAGGTGTGAATTTAACTGCGCAGATTTTTGGCTTAAATCTTCTTTTGTTATCTCTAATATTCTCCTATGTCTCGGCCTTTGATTACACGGTTCGAGTTTTATATGCTTCCCATGAGAAAAAAGAGGATCATAGCGAAGGAGAAAGAGGGGTTCATTAGCCTTCGCTTTTGTACTATAGTTTAAGCTACTTAAAATGAGAGTATCAAGATTAGAAGTTTTTGGATTTAAGTCGTTTATGGAACGACTCCTGCTCCCGTTAGATGGAGGGCTCACTGCTGTTGTTGGTCCAAATGGTTGTGGAAAATCAAATATCGTTGATGCCATAAGGTGGGTGTTAGGTGAAACGAAGGCAAGTGCCCTTAGAGGTTCTACACTTGAGGATGTAATATTTAACGGAACTGAAACATTGCGCCCTTTAGGACTCGCTGAAGTTACGTTGACAGTAAGAGCAGCATCGGAAAATCTTTTTAATGATGCAAAAAAGGGGATCCAGTTAGACTTATCTTCAACAGAGGATTCTGAAGAAGTAATTGAGAACGAAGAAGCGGTATCAGAGGATATCCCCAGCGATAACGAGTTTTGCCTTCGACAAAACTCTCTATCGCTTAGTGGAGATGATTTTTCTGGGTCGTTTTCTGGCGAAAACGACGCTTATCCCCAAACACATGAAGTTTTGGATAGAGCAAAACTCCCTGTGTTTGGGGATATCCCAACTCCCGAGCAGATACTTACAAGATACGAATGGCTCAAAAACACCTCCGAAGTTCAAATCACAAGACGACTATATAGAAGTGGTGAGTCCGAGTTTTTCATTAACCGGGTTCCATGCAGATTAAAAGATATTAAAGAGCTTGCAAGAGTCTTGGGAATTGGGGCAAGAGCTTACACCATAATTGCACAAGGCGAAGTTTCAAGGATAGTTAGTGCTAAACCTGAAGAACGAAGAGCAATTCTTGAAGAAGCAGCTGGAGTAACTGGACTAAGGGATAAGATTGCGGAAACTAAAAGAAGACTTGTTGAAACTGGTAATAACCTTGTTAGGTTGGAAGATATAGAAAAGGAGCTTAAGCGCCAGGTTGCAACTCTTAGAAGACAAGCAGAGCGCGCTCAAAATCGTGAAAAGCTAAAGCTCGAGCTTTTTGAATTAGATTCTAGAATATATTCATTCAATAGATCTGCACTTAATTCTAAACTGCATGAGGCAAAAAAAGAGCTGGACTTAGCTCGGTCAAGTGTAGAACAGGGCGCAAGTGGTCTTTCATTTATTCTTGCTCAAGATGACTCAATAAGAGGTGAACTTTTAACTAAAGATGTTGAGAGTGATGGATTAAGGGGAGAAATTGATTCTCTAAAAGAAGAGCTTCACGGAAGAGAAAGAAGAAAAGCAGATCAAACAATGAGGCTTAGAGAGCTTGGGGTCGCAAGAGCAGAGAGAGAGGCAGAGATTCTACAGCTACACACCGAGAAATCTGAGCTCGAAAAAAGAGTTTCTGAGAGAGAGATTGAGCTATCCGCTATCAAAGAGAGCCAAGGCTCACTAGAGGAAGAGCTAAAAACTCTTCAAGAGCTCGGTAGAGACGAGCTTGAAGCTGCAGAAAGAAAACTTGAAGGGCTAAGAAAGGAGATCTCTCTCAAAGAGAGTAAGATGAGAGTCTTAAGGGAGGAGCTAATTGGAACAGAAAGTTCACTTGGAGCTTTAGAAGCGCAACTTCTAGCTGCATCTCCTGAAGAGCAGCTAAGCTCGCTTGGAGTCGCTGACGCAAGAATGCTCGTAAGACATCTAAGTGTTGATCCTGAATATGTAAAGGCCCTAGAAGCTATTTTAGGTGAAGTAGCTTCCTATGTAGTATCAAAAGATCCTCATTTCGACGGAATAGCATGGAGCTCAAAACTAACAAGTGGAAAGGGATTTGGGGTTATTGGTTCTAAAGGCGCAACATCATTTTCCGCTAAGATCCCGGCAGATTGGGTTCCACTTTTAACTCTCGTTAAACCATCTGAAGATGCAAAATTAGTGGTTGAAAATTTAATTAGCTCTACATTTTTAGTTCCATCAATTCAAAGTGCTGTCAGCTACTTTAAGGAAAATAGCTCAGAGGAGATTAACTGTGTCACTAAGGACGGAGTTGTAATCTCCAGGGATAGAATGGCCAGCTTCGATAAACGTGGGGGCTTAATTGAGGTAAAGACAAAGAAAGAGAAGCTTCAAGCTAGATCTTTAGAATTAAAAACCTTAATTACACAGATTCAAGATGAGATATCCTCATTCAATAATCTGGTTACCTTAGCTCAGTCTGAGCAGAAAGATGCTTTAGAAATCGTTGAAAAGCGCTTTGAAAGAATCCGCAAGCTTGAGTCTGAACTTGGTGCTATTAGGGGTAGATTGTCAGCAGAGAGTCGGGCAAGTGAACAGTTATCTTCAGATCTTAAAAATACCATAGAAAAATCCATAAAAGCTGAGAATAAGCGGGCTGAATATGAAAGAGAGCTTGCGCTTCTCACAGAAGAGCTCAAGGGTTTAACAGAGTTTGATGAAGAGCCGATAAAAGTGAGAATTCAAGCTTTAGTGCAACAGCTTTCAGGTTTTGAGGAGATTAGACGAGAGCTTAGAGGCAAGCTTCAAGGAGTTTCGTCTGAGCTTGCAGTTAAGCGAGATATGGTGGACAAGGCAAAAGCACTTGTTTCGACAAAAGAACTAGAAGTCAGCAAATTAGAGATGGAGATTAAAAATCTTGATTCCCTATTCCTTGAACGTTACCCAGAAAAATTAGAAGAATCACTGAGCGAGTCCATAGAAAACATCAAAGAGCTAGAGCTCGCTGCACATCAGCTAAGAACCAGAATTCATAGAGAAGGAGAGGTTGACCCAGAAAGTATAGTCCGTTTTGAGGAGGAAAACACAAGGCTTTTGGATATAGAGTCTCAGGTAAAAGATCTAAGAGATGCAAAAGAGACTCTCGAAAAAACAATTGTAACTCTTTCTGAGACCGCAAGAGTAAGATTTGTAAATATGTTCCACCGAGTTAAGCAAAACTTCCAAAATCTTGCACCAAGACTGTTTGGAGGAGGAAAGGGCTCATTAGAATTAATTAATTCAGATGATCCTCTTGAAGGTGGAGTTGATATAATGGTGAGGCCTCCTGGTAAGAAGCTAAAAAGCATTGATCTTCTTTCTGGTGGGGAGAAGGCTCTTACAGCAACAGCACTTATTTTTTCAATATTCCTTGAGCGTCCAAGCCCACTCTGTGTTCTTGACGAAGTGGATGCTCCTCTTGATGAGGCAAACCTTCACAGATTCTTAACACTAATAAAAGAGCTTAGCTCCAAGACTCAATTTTTGATGATTACCCACAATAAGAGCTCAATGACTCAGGCCGATGTTTTAGTAGGGGTTACTATGGAAGAGCCAGGAGCTTCTAAAATGATATCTGTTTCATTAAGAGAGGCTTTAAGCCAGGCAGCTTAAGCCTAGACTTGTCGCCTTACCTGGACTTATGATTGTCGGATGGAAGGAATTATTCAGTCGTTCGTATCGTATGTAGACACATTCTTTAGACCGATCCATATAGCATTTCAGACATCACCTGCTGGAACGTTGATTTTTTTATCGTTAGTTGGCGTTGTTTTTTTTGCTATGGGGAAAAGTGGTCGCTCTTCGGATCTTTCATCTGTAGAGCTTGCTCAGGCAACACAAAGACTTGAAGGAGTTTTTGGAAAGCTTCAGCGAATGGAAGCAACTCTTAATGACTTAAGAACTGAAACTTTACGAAATGCTGAACACCTAAAGAGAGAGCTTTTTAAATTAAAAAATAGTGGTGGTAGTGGTGGTAGCGAAGGTGGAAGTGGTGGTAGTGACCCTTTTGATTATGGTGGCGAGGATGATGGAGGATTTGGTGCTGCGCCAGTAGCCGAAGAAGCTGCACCTTTGACCTCTAAGCTTCAAAGCTTTAGATCAGGCCTTTTTGGTAAAATCAAAAATCTATTTTCTGGAAAACCTTCAATCTCTGAGTCAGAGTTTGAAGAGTTAGAGGCTATATTAATTAGTACTGATATGGGAGTTGAGACAGCAAGGGAGTGCCTTAAGCAGCTTCGAGAGAGAGGCGCATTTTCTGCAGAAGATGTGATGGAGACATTAAAAGAGATAGTTCTTCGGGAGATCACAAAGCCAGCCGGGGTTGGTGAGGAGATAGTAAAAGCTAGTGATGAAATGAAGGTAGTATTGGTTGTTGGAGTTAACGGCGTTGGTAAAACTACTACCACAGCGAAACTTGCTGCAAAACTTACCGCTGAAGGTAACAAAGTTCTTATGATTGCAGCCGATACTTTTAGAGCAGCTGCTGTTTCTCAACTAAAAGCATGGGGAGAGAGGCTGGATGTTCCTGTTGTTTATGGTGCTGAGAACTCTAAACCACAAACAGTTGTGTTTGATGGGATGAGAGAAGCAGCTGAAAAAGGAATCGATATAGTTTTGATTGATACTGCAGGAAGACTGCATAATAAATCTCATCTAATGCAGGAGCTTGAAGGGATAAAGAATATAGTTAAAAAGCATACTGAAACATTAGAAAGTATTTTAGTTGTAGATGGTTCCTCCGGACAAAATGCACTAGTTCAGGCAAAGGAGTTTAATGAGGCAACACCATTATCTGGAGTAATCGTTACGAAACTTGATGGTACTCCTAAGGGTGGGATATCGGTTGCTATTGCAAGAGAACTTGGAATCCCTCTTAGATATATTGGGGTCGGTGAATCTTCTGATGACTTAAGAAGTGTAGATCCCAAAGAGTTTGTTGATGCTCTTTTCTCCGTGAAAGATACCGAACTTTCAGCACATGCAAAGACCAGAATTGAAAAGCGAGAAGCTGCTTTGATTCAGTGATCCTAATTGGGGGTCAGGCTAATTGGGGGTCAGGCCGGAAGGCCTGACCAGGCGAGGACTAGTCTGGTCAGGCCTTCCGGCCTGACCCCCGTTTTTTGCTTCGTCTGCTTACGCATACGACAGACCCTCCGAGCCCTACCTCTAAGTTATTCTAGTTATTCCCCAATCCAGCTAGGGCAGATGTCAAACCAGCCTGTTGGTTTTGAAGTCTTGCGATGGTTGATTCTAAAGTCGCAAATCTTTGTCTCATTGCTGCTTCTTGATCAAGGATAAAGGCTTCTATGTCAGAGATCTCATCGTTTAATGAATCGATCCTGAATGAGTTGCTATTGACCGAGGTATCTATGATTCTGTTAAACCCAATATATTGATCAATCAGCTCGCCAGTGCCTGCTAGGTCTTCAGAGAGATTTTGAAGAAGTTGCGACACAGAACTTGATTCATTTAAAAGAGCAGACTCAAGGTTATAGGTTCCATCACTTGCATCTTCTGCTAGGACTAAAGTTCCATCAGTAGCTCCATCATCATTTCTTCCAGTGGTAGTGATTCCTATGTCAGAAAGAATTCTTACAGTAAGCCCTGCTGCGTCAGCTTCTTCATCTGTTAAAGAGTGAGATTTTACTGCTGTAAGGATACCTCTTAACTGTTGAACTAAGCTATTATCAATACTTGTAGATGCAAGAGGTAAGAAAGTGCTAGTGATCTCTCCATTTTCACTTTGAGATTGCTGAATCTGATCGTTTTCATTTATAAGACGTATTACATCATTATAGGCTTCTATAAATTCTTTAACTTTTGATTTTGTTGTTGCTGTATCAGTACTAATCTGAACAGTTGATGAGCCAGTGCCCTGAAGTGAGAAAGTTACTCCGGTAATAAGATCATTTACAGTATTTGAAGAGCGCTCTATGGTTCCTGAGATTCCACTTACTGTAAATTGTGAGTTTAGAGCCTGGCTTTGTTCTCTATCAGCCACCCAGGCTGAAAGACCTGCATCTGGAGCACCATCAAGGGTGAAAGCAATCTGACCCTTTTCTAATCCCTGATTACTGCTCGTAACCAGAATCTTGTAGTCTGGAGAAGATGATGTACCAACGTTAACAATTGATGCAGATGCTGATCCAGTGAACTGTTCGTTGAAATTGGAAACAAACTGAGCCACTGTTGTTGTACTGGTTAAAATGAAATCTTTTTCTACTTGATTCGATCCAGTACCAAAGGTAACAGTTAATGTCCTTTGAGCGTCTGTATTTCCATCATTGATAGCTGGAATCATGGCATCGCCGGTAGATGCATAGGATGTGTTAAATGAAACGGTACTTTGTCTAGCTAGCTGAGTTACGGAGATTGAGTAGGTATTATTAGCTGCGGCGTTTGAAGCAGTTCCTGTGACAACACTTTCGTTTGAGGCTGTAACTTGCTTTGAAACTCCTCCACCATTTAATGCGGAAAACGCTTTAAGTTTAGTCTGAAGAATCGAAAGCTTGTTTTTGAGATCTTTTAATACATCATTCGTTTCGGTTAGTTCTGTTACCTGCTTTTGAAGAGGTACAACTCTTCTTTGCCTAGTGGCCTGGCTGGTAGCATCAATAAGTGCATTTGTATCTATACCTGAGGCAAGACCTGAAAAGTTTATCACTGGCATAGGCAAAAAATTCCCGAAAAATAGGGTTCCATGTAGGTAGAGTGCAGAAAGTGTGCCTGGAGAATTTCTTAGGGATCAGGCAACTTGGGGGTCAGGCCGGGAGGATCTCTCGTCTGCGTCAGCAGACGAAGCAAAAAACGGGGGTCAGGCCGGGAGGCCTGACCAGACAGTTGCTAGCAGTTGCCTGGTCAGGCCTCCCGGCCTGACCCCCAAAGCTAACTAAAACCCTAGCGCCTTTTCAGCAGCTTCTGGATCAGAGAGAACGATCTTTTGAGATTCAATATTGTATCCACTAAGGATCTTATCTGTTCCTCGGAGCCAATTTGGTAGGGATGTCATGAAACATTTTACTTTGTTTTCTTCTGAAAGTACTGCGATCCCTCTATTAGTTCCTTTACCGGAGTTACTTACAACAAAAACTCCCCACAGCTTTGTACTATTTTCTATAAGTGTGAAACTTTGCCCTAAGAGTCTCTCAACTCCTTTGTCGCTCCAAAAACTTGAAAGACGAGCTACTTTCCCTTCGATAATATTTATAAATCGCCAGTCTGAGCTTGCAAGTGGACCGGAAATCTTCATTTTAGAAACTCTAGGCTCAAATTTTGCACTTACCGGATTAATAATTACTTCTATGGTGTCGTTTTCCCTATAGAACATATAAGGGGCGCAAGAGATCTCTTGCGCATAAGAAAAGCTAAATACATAAAACAAAGCCAAAATTCTTATCATAGAGGTTTCAAATAGCATACAAGTGCAGTTTCATATTCATGATCTGTAGAGGGAGTAACTTCATATAATCTGCTATCCTCAGGGTTGAATAGAACTGGCTCAACAAGCACAAGATAGTCTGATAGTCGAACGACACCTGCCTCACCTTTTATTGTAACCTGTGATCCAAAACAGTAGTTATTAGCACTTTGCCATTGTATACCTAGCGCAGAAAGCGGAACTTCTGCTCCGTTTAAATAGATTGCACTAGAGCCAAGATCGTATGGATGATATCCTCTTGGAAGATCTAGTTTTAGTTTTGTGCTCGGAAAACTTGCCACGAAGTTATTTCCAAGAAATCCTAAACTATCCTCAATCCAACTTATTACAGTAAAGCCACTGGGGGTGATAGTAATATCTGATTCGTTGTTTATTGAAATTTTTATAAGGCCAGATTGTCCAATATACTCTGCTTCAGACACTAACAATGATGTTAATTTCCCTCTTGAATATTTAAGAAATACGCTCTTATCTTCAGCTCTTATTTTTGTCGGATCTACCTCTTGAGGAGATCTATTTTTAGATAAAAGAACAAATAATCCCTCAGGTTCATTTGTTCTTAGTACAGTTAATGTGTCTTTGCCATTAAAGGATTGAAATAATGATGGATTAGTCTGAATGAATTCAGCATTAGCAGCTCCTATCCATACCAAAACAAGAAGAAATATCACATCATGATAATCGACAATCTAAGACTTTTTCTTAAAGATTTTTTCTGAATCAGTCGATTAATCTAGTTGATGCTTAATAGGCTGGAGATCCGTAAACTTGGTGACTCTGGAGAAACAATAAGAGAAATCTCTTGCATATCAGGCAGAATAACAGTGTTTAGATCGTTAACTGAAGGGGAGCTAAATGAATATAAACAGGCTCTGTGGGGAAATGGGGAGGGAAGATTCGCTATACTGTTTAATGATAGAACGCCAAAAAATATTGAAAGAATAGATTCTGAATCGCTAAGACTACTTGAGCCAGGCAAAACTGTAGGAGAAATTTTATCAAAGCTTCATCTTCCTGAAGGGCTATCGCTAGAGTCGTTTTTAACAAAAGTTGGTTTGGGAGGAGTTCTAGACATTCCATCTGGAAAACTAACGCTACTTCATCAGAGGATAGTAAAAATTATACAGGCTGTGCAAAAACAAGACGCAGTTATTCTGATGCATGAGCCCTTTGAAGGACTAAACCCTAGTGTTTACGAGCAGATCGCAAAGTATTTAATCACACTGGCACCAATACTCAATCTGACAGTTGTTCTTACAAAATTATCTCAAAGACCAGAGTGCTGGATTGAAAGCCCATTCGTTTCAAGGGTTCAGCTTCAGCGACCAAGAAAGGCTACAGTAGGGTTCGGGGCTGGAGATCCTTCAGTGGACGAATTAGTCAACAAAGTTAGATCCCAAGATGTGAAGTCTGGTACTCTTATTACGCACTCTCTAACTAAAAGCCCAAATCATAAAGTTCCTTTAGTTGCTGGAATCATGGCAATTTCAATCTTTCTAGGTGTTGTAAGCGCAGTAACAATTCGAACTACATCTAAATTAAGTGAACCTGAAAAAATTGCAAGAAAAGAGGAGCTTATTAGCGAAACGCCAAAGTACGTTCAGTATCCACCTGAAATCCAGCAGGCTATTGTTTCTGCATTCAAGGGTAGTTTAGGTGTTGTTCAAAGGGAAAGCATAGCTGTGCCTCAGACTAAATTAGAGATCCTCGAGGCTGAATTAGTTAGGCCTTGATAGGGTATTGGACGATGGTCGCTCACGCTCATGCCTAAGGTCACGGTTAAGGAATGAAGTCCCTAAAGACTCAACTTAAACTGTTGAAAAATTTCTCTATCTATAATCCCAGTGAAATCGATCGGTAAGGACCTTAATACATCTTGTATATTAGCTCTTCTCGAATCGGTAATTCTCCCGTGAGCCAAAATGCTCACAGCATGGTGTGGACTAAATCCAGCTCTAAAAATTGCTGTTAAAGCAAGTTTATCTGCATCTTCTTCATTAGCATTATTTTCCTGATGCTCAAGTTGTATGTGAGCAAGTTCGTGTGCGATTATAAAAACAAAAGAAGCCTCATTAGGGATTGTTCTTATTAATCCACTCGAAATTAAAATCGTTCCATTATTAGAGCAAAATGCATACTGCTCATTAGAACGAACTATGCTCACAGATACGTGTCTATTTAGTTTCATAGAACGTGCTAGATCTTGAGCTAATTGAGTTGGATAAGCAGACTGGGATGTCTCATGCTTTTCGGTAATAGCGACTATTGGGGCAACCAGGTTTTTTTGTTGGCTACATCCAAAAAGAAAGATCAAAAGTAATAGTTTTCCCATTAATTTATAGTCTATTGCCCTTTCTTAGACCGGGTAAAGTGAGTAAAGTACCCGGCACAATGAAAAATGAACTTGTCAGAAACGTAGCGATTATCGCTCACGTAGATCATGGAAAAACAACCCTTGTAGACCACCTACTTAAGCAAAGTGGGACTTTTGGAAGTCACGAATCGGTTAGCGATCGTGTCATGGACAGCATGGATCTTGAAAGAGAGAGGGGAATTACAATTGCTGCCAAAAACTGCTCTCTAAAATATAAGAATGTGAGGATCAATGTAATTGATACCCCAGGTCACGCAGACTTTGGTGGTGAAGTTGAAAGAGCGTTGATGATGGTTGATGGAGCAGTGCTTCTTGTTGACTCATCTGAAGGACCACTTCCTCAAACAAGATTTGTTCTTAGAAAAGCTCTTGCAAGGAATCTTCCTATAATAGTCGTAATCAATAAGATCGATCGGAAAGATGCAAGAGCAAAGGAAGTTTTGGATCAGGTATATGATCTATTTATAGATCTTGATGCAAATGAGGATCAGATAGATTTCCCTGTGCTTTATGCAGTAGGCCGTGACGGCTGGGCATCTAAAGAACTCGACTCACCAGGTAAAGATCTAACTCCCTTATTCGAATCAATTATCGAAACCGTTCCTGCTCCAGACTTCAAACCAGATGAGCCTTTTCAAATGCTTGTTTTGAATATTGGATACTCAGACTATGTAGGAAGACTAGCAATAGGAAGGGTTTTTTCAGGAACTGCAAGAAAAAATGAAAGACTAGCTGCAATTGGAAAATCAGGAACCCCAACTCCTCTTAGAGTATCAAAGCTTCAAAGCTATGAGGGGGTCAGTTTTGCTGAAATAGAGGAGGCTAATCCAGGAGATATCGTTATTTTAGCAGGGGCTGAAGAGGTTTCTATTGGCGATACAATTACAACAGTCGAAACTCCAAAAGCACTTCCAAGGATAGTAGTTGATGAGCCTACAATTGGGATGGAATTCACTGTTAATAATGGACCATTTTCAGGGCGTGAAGGAAAATATGTTCAGTCTCAGAGATTAAAAGAGCGCCTTAAAAAAGAAACACTTTACAATGTTGCTTTAGCTATCGAAGAAACACCGGATCCAGATTCACTACTCGTTAAGGGCAGAGGTGAGTTTCAGATGGCTATTCTTATTGAAACAATGAGAAGAGAGGGCTTTGAGCTTTGTGTAAGGAGACCTAGGGTTTTAACTCGAGAGTTAAATGGTAAAACAGAGGAACCAATAGAGCATCTTGTTATTGATTGTGACGAAACCAGTGTTGGAATAATTACTGAAAGGCTTTCTCAGAGAAAGGGACGGCTTTCTAATATGGTGAATCATGGAACTGGTAGAGTGAAGTTAGAGTTTTCAATCCCATCACGTGGACTTCTAGGATATAGGAATCAATTTTTAACTGATACTCGTGGTACAGGGTTAATGTCTTCATATCTTGTTGGTTATGAAGAGTATAGAGGGGACTTTCCGTCAAGGCAGACTGGTTCTTTAGTTTCAGACAGAGAGGGGGATGCAGTTCCCTATGCACTATTTCATCTTGAACCGAGGGGGATCTTATTTATTCCACCTGGTGTTAAAGTCTATGAGGGGATGGTAGTAGGTGAGCACAACAGGGATGGAGATCTTTGGGTCAACCCATGTAAGACTAAGAAGCTTACTAATGTCAGGGCTGCTATGAAGGATGATAATGTTATTTTAACCCCAGTTACTCCAATGAGCTTAGAGAGAGCTATAGATTTTATACGTGATGATGAGATGGTTGAAATTACCCCACTCTCGATTAGAATAAGAAAGAGGAGTTTAAAGAAAGTATCATGAAAAATCTTATTTTATTATTTCTTGCTGCTAGTGCTCTTGCTCAGGTTTCAAGTGTTGGAGTAGGAGAGGTATCAATTGAGCCTACAGAGGCTGAAGTTTCAATTGCTATACGAGAGGTGGCTCCAGATGCAGCTAGTGCTGCAAAGGCATCCTCAAAAAAAGCAAATGAGATCGTCCCATGGTTAAAGTCTATTGGCGGAAAAGATATTAAGACAACCTCAATTAGCCTTTCTCCTCAGTATAATTACGACGGAGGAAAGCAAAGGCAGGTTGGTTATGAGTCAGTTTATTCATTAGTTGTCACAACATCACTTGATAAAGTTGGAGATCTTATTGATGGAGCCGTAGCTAAAGGAGCTAATGGAATTAGTGGTCTTACTTTTACAGCCACTAAAGATGTACTAGCCAAGGCAAAAAGTGATGCTATAAAAAGAGCAACCGAAAATGCATTATCTCAGATCGATTCAGCAATTAGTGGAATCGGAAAATCAAAAGGTGAGGTGACTAATATAAAAGTGCTCTCAGAGTGGACACCTTCACCAAGACCGATGATGATGGAGGCAATGGCAGTTAGAGGGGCACAATCAGCACCAATAGAAGGTGGATCGCTTTCAGTTAGCGCTTCAGTTGAGGTGACAGTAGGGTTTTAGACCGCTTGGGGGGGGGTAGTCTGAGAAAGAACCTGCCTGGACTGGCATCAGCCAGTCCTAATCTTTAAGGACTGGTTAATACCAGTCCAGACAAAGTAACAAGAAACAAATTTTCTCTTAACTCGATTAGAAATTACGTGGCCATTTATTTCGATAACTGCCGGAACTCTTTTTTGCTACTGGGCTAAGGGTGGTTTCTACATTCTATCGGGTCTTTTACTGTTAATTTTCCGAAAAAAACTCCCATATTTTATTGTTGGGGTTATCTTGGCCTATCAGGCGTTACCTCCAAAAACTATTCCAAACACTAGAGAATTTTATGTAAAAGAAGTACTCCCAAGAAATAAATTAGGAGAAGTTTCCTTAATTCTTCATCCAGCAACTTTATGTAAAGTAAAAGATCTTCCATGGGTTAGAGCTTCAAAAGCTAAAGAAGGAGATTACATTTTAGCGGAGATAAAAAGATCCGAAGTTTCACATTCTATATCTCCATTTACATATCAGGCATCACTTCTGTTTAGAGGTGTTAATAATACATGTAGAATAATTGCTTCTACATTAGTAAGAAAGAATGATTCAAGGTTTACTTTAAGAGAAAAACTTCAGCAGTCTTTGAACACAAATATAAAAGATCAAAATGTTAGAGCATTACTAGGAGGTATGATTTTTGGAGATATTTCAAACCTTTCGAGACAAATAGAAACTCTATTTAAAAATACAGGGCTATTCCATCTTTTAATCGTCTCAGGCTATCAAGTTATGCTTCTTTTTTTTCTGATAAGATGGGGAGTATTCAAGATATTACCAAAAAACAGCTATCACTCTGGATATGGTGAGCAGATCAGTGGAGCGCTTTCTCTGATTATTTGTTTCAACTACGCATTGTTATGTGGGATGGAACCACCAATAAAAAGAGCACTAATTTTTCTTGTAATATTAGCTCTTTGTCAGATTTTAACAATCCCACTTTCAAGAATTAAGCTTCTAGTAGTTACGGCAATTCTGGTTGTTGTTGTTGATCCTGGCTCCCAATTTACCCCAAGTTTTCATTTAACATTTGGTGCGCTTATTGGTTTTCTACTTACCAGATCTCCGGGGGTAGGGGTGATCTTTGCATCCATGTTTACATCTTTAATCTCATTAATATGGTTTGATCAATTACCTGCAATCTCCGTAGTAGCAAATTTAGTATTTGCCCCTTTATTTACAGCATTAAGCCTGTTTGGAGGTGGGATAGCTATTTTTAGCTTACTAAGTGGTGGCGCTGAGCCTCTGTTTTTTATGACAGAGAAAGCGATACTTTTAGTCCTATATACTTTGAAATTAATGCCAGTTAGTGAGTTGAAAATTTTAGCCTTACCCTACTTAGTCATTCTTGCGCATGCTGGAGTTAGAGAATTTAAAAAGGCAGCCTTAGAAAACTACCTTAAAAAAATTTTCAGAAAACGACTAAAGCTATCAAACTTTAAAAGCAGCCTCCTCTCCCGTTAGAAGTCTGATTATGTTCTCTTTATGTCTGATAATAATTAAGGTTCCCATTCCTAATATAAAATATGGGAAATCTAAAATAAGAAGTGAAACAAAAGATGTAACCAAAACGGCCATTAAGGATGAGAGGGATACTATTCTTGTCGCAAAATACGAGATTATAAATGTTCCAAGTGCAGCAATAAACAAAATGGTGTTGACCCCAGCTAAAGCCCCTAATGCAGTCGCAACACCTTTTCCACCTCTTAGCCAGGGAGGAAAAGTGTGTCCTAAAACAGCAAGAAATCCCCCTGTATCACCAGCTAAATAGGCAGCGAGGAATCCTTTTGTTATATCTATAGATAACGTTAAAAGACCGGGACCCTTTCCTAGTGTTCTAGCAACATTTGTTGCCCCTATATTTTTACTTCCGACTTTTGTTATATCAACTTTATATAGCCAGCCAACTACTCTACCTGTGGGAAAAGTTCCTAAAAGGTAAGCTAGTAAATAAATCAAACGGCCCTCAATGATTGAATCGCTTCGCTTCGATTTTTACTTGAGAATATGTAATTTCCGGCTACTAGAATTGATGCCCCAGCATTCAAACAAGCACTTCCGGTGATCTGATCTATTCCTCCATCGACAGAGATAGAAGTTTTTAATGATCTCTTGGATATCTCATCTCTTAAAAGCTCAATCTTTTTCAGCATAGAATCTATAAACTTCTGACCGCCCCAGCCAGGATTTACAGTCATAACTAACACTATGTCTGCAACTTCAAGAACAGGAATAACGTCAGCTACATGCGTTCCGGGATTAAGAGCTATGCCTGATTTCACACTTTGTCCCTTTATATAAGCTAGTGATCTGTAGGCATGATTGCTAGCTTCTATATGAAAGGTTAAGCAGGAAGCACCGGCTTCTATGAAGCTATTAAATTTATCTTCTGGCCTGTTCACCATGAGATGAACATCTAATGGGAGTGATGTATACCTTTTACATAGAGAGACCATATTTTCACCAAACGTAATTGGTGGAACAAAAGATCCATCCATTACATCGATATGGATCATGTCAGCGAAACTTTTCACTGAATCAATTTCAGACTTAAGATCGCCAAAGTCAGCGGAAAGAAGGGAAGGGGCAATTTTCATATCTCTAATTTAGCAGTTAGATCTCTTGAGTCCAAGTGGCCGATAGTGAACTCTTTTGCAGTCATTCTGCGCTTTCCTTCGAGTTGAAGCTCCAAAATACCAAGTCGCTTGCCATCGCCACAGGTAACAAATAGCTCAGAGGAGTTATTTAGGCTAACCCGATAGATCTTTAATCTTTTCCCTTCGAAAGTCGTAAATGCACCTGGAACACTTGAAAGTCCATGTATAAATCTTAAAATCTCAGCCGCAGGTCGTTTAAAATCAATTCTAGCCTCCTCATTTTTAATCTTTTTTGCATATATGATTTCAGATTCCGGTTGAGGCTTAGCCTTTAGTTCTCCATTAGCGATTTTAACTAAATTTTCAAAAAGTAAATTTTTACTCAGTTCAAGTAGTTCAGCTGAAAGGGAATCAAATGTAGTCTGATCTGTAATTTCGACTGTATCGGATACGAAAATACCACCAGTATCTAGTCCCTCATCCATCTTCATCAGACAAACACCTGTTTTTGTATCACCTGCAATTATTGCCCTTTGTATTGGAGCAGCTCCTCTCCATCTAGGTAATAGAGAGGTATGAACATTGCAGCAAATGAATTTATCTAAGATTGATTTTGGAATTATCTTTCCGAACGCTACTACCAAAAGGCAATCAATATCAGAGATCTCATCTAGGTTTTCGAACACTGGGATATTTAGTTCTAAGGCTTTCTGTTTAACTGCCGATGGGGTTAACTTTTTACCACGACCTTGTGGAGTGTCAGGTTGTGATATTACACATGTGACATTAGTAAAAGTTGATACAAAACTTAAGATCTCAGCAGCAAAGCTTGGACTTCCTGCAAAGCCAATTCTTATGTGTTCTTTTTTTGAAACCATTTGATAAACATATCCTTTTTAATTCGGCTAAATCTATCAATTATGAGTTTCCCCTTAGTATGATCGATTTCATGTTGAAGGCACCGACTTAAAAGTCCATCTGCTGAAATTTCAACTGGTTTACCTTCTAGGTCAAAACCAGACACAAGCACCCTTTCGGAGCGCTTAATAGTTTCTCTGTATCCTGGAATGCTTAAGCAGCCCTCTTCTGAGTTAACTTCTCCTTCAGCCTTTATAATCTTAGGGTTAATTAAAGATTGTGGTGAATTGCCTTCTTCTGAGCAATCAAAAACTATTACAGATTTTGGTATGCCGATCTGTATTGCAGCAAGCCCAATTCCAGGAGCGGCGTACATCGTAGCAATCATGTCTGAAACAAGCTCTTTAAGTTCTTTATCAAAGTTTTCAACCGTTGCGGATACCTGAGCTAGTATAGGACTTGGATATTCAACGATTTCTCTTATTGTCACAGTCTTCGTATTATAACGCTTTACGTCGCCAAAATCGATATGCTGAAGTAATTGCTATGCCAATTACTAAACCAATTAGTAGAACTGCAACTAATAAGATAAAGGCATATTTAATCATTGTAAGCTCTAAGCCCGAATACGGATTAGTTTTTAGGCCAGAATAAAGCTCTTGAAAGTTCGGGTTCCCAGATAGTATTTCTGATTCGATATTACCTTCTAAAGGCTTGAATGGTTTAAAGTATGGCCCTCGACCCTCTAAGGTAGCAGCAAAAACTAATGGAGGATATTTCGTGTTTAAAGGAATCTGTTCCAGATATCCAAATAGAAGTGGAGACTCACCAGACGCAACAACATCAATATTGAATCCTTCAATTCGAGCAAGAAAATCAAAAGAAAAAAGTAGTCTATCTATTCCTGACAGAGTTCTCCCGATGTTTCGGTAGTAGTCTAGTAATACGTGTGATATCTGATCTAGCTCACTGCCTTCTAAATACTTTAAATTTTTTGCACTAACCCCTCGCATGGGAAATTCTGACTGGAAAAACATCTTCGATTGAAGCAGAGTTTTTGCTGATGCAGCCTGATCGACGATTCCGACTAATTTCCCTTCGGAATCTAAAATTGGGCTCCCGCTTGATCCATAATTTCCCTTGGCCGTTAGAGTAAGATGAAGCCTTGATTCTTGAATTATTTCACCAGAAGATATTTTCTGCTCACCACATTTTGGGAAACCTACTATTGAAACTTTCGAGCTATATCCTGAACTGAGACTTAATCCTGGCTTATCAATCGGGTCAGAGCAGGCTAAGGCTCCTAAATCTAAACTTCGTTTAATTCCGGCAACTGACCATTTTGCACAGCTAATTCCCTCGACCTTTAAGTCTGAGCAGTCCGTAAGTGGGCATAAACTTGAGACTAAGTGAGCATTTGTGATAACCCGATCATTAAAAACAAATCCAGTTCCGCAGGTAGAGTTTCCCCGTAAGAGAACAACTGATGGGTTTTGACCCAATAGAAGACTAGCAAATACAAGTTGGACAAGAATTCCTGAAAGTGCTTTCATTAAGAACCTTTTTAACTTAGGAAGATAGTATGGAACAAGTAGCGCTTATTGGTCTTGGTGTAATGGGGGCAAGCCTCGTAAGAAACATAGAGAGAAATGGATACTCTGCTGTAGTTTATAACCGCACGGCTTCAGTTACTGATAAGTTTTTGCAAGATTATGGAAGTGGTAATTTCACTAAAGCAGAATCATTAGAAGACGTCGTTCATAAGCTTAAAGCACCAAGAACGATTATATTAATGGTTCCAGCTGGAGCCCCTGTTGATGACGTTTTAGATAATATTCTTCCTCTTCTTTCGAAAGGAGACATAGTTGTTGATGGGGGAAATTCCTATTTCAAAGATACTATCATCAGAGAAAAGAGATGTAAGGAAAAAGGAGTTTGTTTTGTTGGTATGGGTGTATCTGGCGGAGAAGAGGGAGCACTCCTTGGACCAAGCATTATGCCAGGTGGAGAGAAAGAAGCCTGTATGAAAATTTTGCCAATGCTTGAAAAAATTTCCGCAAAAGTAGATGGGCCCTGTACTGCTTACATCGGAAAGGACGGCTCAGGTCACTTTGTGAAGATGGTTCATAACGGAATTGAGTATGGAGACATGCAGTTGATCGCTGAAGGGTATGATCTTCTGAAAAGAATAGGGGGATTCACTAATGAAGAACTCCAAAAAACATTTTCCGAATGGAATAAAGGAGTTTTAAGCTCATTTTTAATCGAAATAACTGCTAAGATATTTGAAAAACGTGAAGGAAATGATTACTTAGTAGATAAGATAGTAGATTCTGCTGGCCAAAAAGGCACCGGCAGATGGACTGCAAGTCTTGCCCTTGAACTTGGCATTCCAATTCCAACTCTTGCAAGTGCTGTTGATGCAAGAGGACTAAGCTCAAGAAAATCCGAAAGAGTTGATGCCTCAAAAATTCTCTCGCCTGGTGCACAGAAACAGAGCTTTGATAAGAAAACTCTTGCCCAAAAAGTTCACGATGCTCTTTATGCTGCAAAAATATTAACTTATGCCCAAGGGTGGGACTTAATGAAGGCAGCTTCACTTGAATGGTCTTGGGATCTGAACTTAAGTGAACTTGCTAGGATCTGGAAAGGCGGATGTATTATTAGAGCTCAATTTTTGGATCGAATTGAGAAAGCCTATAAAAATAATCCTAGCTTACCTCATCTGCTTTATGACCCATCACTTAGGGAGGATGTAGTATCAAGGCTTCCAAATTTAAGAGAGATAGTTAGTGCATCGGCTCTTTCTGGGATACCTGCTTTGTCTCTCTCAACAGCACTAGGATACTACGACTCATACAGATCAAGTGTTCTTCCTCAGAATCTAACACAAGCTCAAAGGGACTTTTTTGGTGCCCATACCTACCAGAGGCTTGATAAAGAAGGGGTTTTTCATACTGAGTGGAGCTAAAGGTTAGAGGAATCACTCACAGGCGGCATAATTGTATTCCTATATCGCTCTGTACCTGGCATCAGCAATTCTTCTTGAGCCATTCTGGATCGCTGATGAATGTAATCTTCTAAAGATCCCCAAGAGGTAATCTCTGATCTAGAAAGACCCTGAAGAGTTAAGATACCCCAGTAATTATTTCTAGCCCAATATCCAATCGCATTAACTCCTGCAGTTGGAGTTTCTGGGGTATGAAAGTCTTTAATAAACTCTTCTGAGTTACATCCTCCCATCATAGTGAAACAAAACTTATCCTCAAAGTGAGCTCCAAACTTAACAAGATCTTTCATCTCATAAGTATGCCCTCTATAAAATATGGCTTGGAATCTTTGATTATCTTGACTAAGAGTATTTTTTAATTCGTCAGTTGTAACTTGATTTATATCGACAAATATAATTTGGATTGATTTATTTTCAGATGGCTTGAATGTTCCGGCCCAGATTGGAGCCCTTGTGTCGGTAAATCTAAACTTAGGATCTCTTCCATAAGTTCGTACAAAGTCCATAGCAGATTCAGGCCCAACTGTTAAGAACAGAGCTCTCTGTGGATCTTTAAAATTCTCGATAGGCGCAGTCTTTGGATCTCTCACTAAATCTAGATCGATTCCTCTTCTTTCAGGATGAGGCCAGGAAGGAGGCTCAATTGGTTGGTCAGCTTTACTAAGAGACGATGAGAGAATAACTCCGGTACCAACGATGGCAAGTGCGGCAGTTCCTTTGGTAAAAGAGGCCTTTTCATGTCCTGATAAATGCCTATCCCAGGTGTGCTGCATCTCAGCGAAACCAGAAAGCAAACAATCTTTAGTTCTAGAGGTCACATGAGCTACTCCATCAAGAACTCTCTCTGAGGTATTTTTTGATCGACGTTTAACTCTATCATCATTTTTAGGGGTTAAAAGTTCACCAAGACTACCCCTTGTAAACGAAACTCCAAGATGAACAGAAGCTACTAAGTAGGATATAGCTCCCTCTAGAGTAGACTTAGCAAGCCTACCAAGACTTTCTCCCACCTCTTTTCCAAGAGCTATTAATGGTTCATTACGATTTCTTTCCATCCGTGTTCAGGATCTGTTTTGAAAACTCAGTTGATTCATCAAAACTACCATATTTTATGGGGAATAATCGATATAAATAAGGCTAGTTTTTTCAAGTCACATAATGACAACAAAGGACCATATCACCTTATAAGATGACTTCTCCAGAATTAGAGCAGCATGATTGCAGAACTCACCTTCCTCCCCCTGAAAAACCTCAAGGTGATGTTACTATTCGTACCGGAGGCTTATCTCCCGAGATCTCAGAGATGTTCAAACAGGAGATGGAGAAGTTCCAATCTCTATCTTCTAAAGAAAAGCAATCATTCATACGAGACTTTGTCTTAACTCATATAGAAGGGAAGATGGCTTCTAGAAACCTAAGAGACTCTGAAGAACGAAACAGGATCATTGATGGGATCTATGGAACCGTTCTTAAGGGAGGAACCTTTAGAGAGGATCAACTTGATAACGTTATGAGGCAGGCAATTAAACTTGCTGAGCTGTCAAAAACAATCGACAGTGGAGAGATCCCAGAGGAAATTCTAGCACTTTCTACTGAAGAGCTTGAAAGACGTAAAAATAATCCTCTATTTTGGTTTTCAGCTGAAAGCTTAGTTTATGAGCAAAGAACCAAAAAAACTTACGCAACTTTCTGGGCTGACGATAACTTTAAAACTAAAACAGGATTTTCGCCGATTGATGATGTTAATGAAGATCGGCTTATTACAGGAACAGGTGTCGCACCTTTTCAAAGACAAGGCCTAGTCCCTCAAGCTCTAAGGGTTGGTGAGATGTTAAGATCTGCTCCAGGTGTTACCTCCATTGGAGGATATAGACCAGGAAATATTGCAGGAACCAGCACTCCAACTGATCATGCCTCAGGAAAAGCCCTTGATATTATGATGAAGGAGCTTTCGTCAAAAGAGGGGTGGGATATAGCAAATTACATCGTAAATAATGCAGCTGAACTTGGTGTAAAATACGTTATTTGGGATAAGCAGGTTTGGTCAGCTAGAAATTCAAGCTGGAGACCTTACTCGCATCCTGGTGGTGGATCTAATGCAACTTTAGATCATAGAGATCATGTGCACATAAGTTTCCTATAACCCTAATTCTGAAGCTTTTTCTCTCATAGCAGTTATTACATTTCCAATATGAACAGGCAGCTCCAATCCAAGCTCAACAGCACCTTGCTTTATATCCTCTCTATTACAGCCTCTTGCAAATGCTTTATCCTTCATTTTTTTATTAACAGAAGAAACTTCAAGTGTTGCTATTGATTTATCTGGCCTGACATAAACACTAGCTGTAATCAGTCCAGAAAGTTCGTCTACTGCAAAAAGTGTTTTTGCCATGTCAGTTGTTCTTGGAACGAGGCTACAATGTCCTAAGATTGCATCTGTTATCTCGGAGTCATATCCAGCTTCCAGCAGTATAGAATTACCTTTTTTTGGATGCTCTTCAGGAAACATTTCATAATCAAAATCATGCAATAATCCGCAAACTCCCCATCTTTCGATCTCACCTTCGGAAAGCTTAAAAAATTCCCGTGCATACCAGATCATCGAAGCCTCAACAGCAAGTGCATGTTTACGAAGACTGTCACCTTTAGTGTATTCAAAAAGTAATGATAGAGCTTTATCCCTCATATTCCTCCGTGTAAATTGACAATAACTTTGAGAGTGTTTGAGCAGGGATTGAACCTTTCAAAGTTTCTGAGTCAAAGTGACTTTTAAATTCCTGATCATTAAGTTTCACACTTAATGAAAGCTCCCCCCTTTTTTTTGATAAAAGATTAGTCTCTAGGATTAAGTGAAGTAATCTTAGAATTTGCTCTCTTGAGATCTTTGAACTAGAGCTTTTAACCTTAAACTCCTTACCTGATTTTCTTGAAAGAGAGATTAATATCTCTGGAGTTATTGTATTAGCAGGTTCTCTCTTTAAAAGCTCAGGAGTGATTAAAGCAAGCTCATTTTCAAATGACTTTTCTATGATTGATTTTGGTTTTCTAAGAGATGCATTAAACAGAACAAAGAGCAGTACCAAGCCTATTGATATACCGATTCTTCTGTAAAGTTTATTTTGCATGTACTTTTGCACGTTCAAGCAGCTTTTCCTTTTCATTTATCTCAGGGGTTTCAATAACCTCTTCTTCAAGTTTTTTTAGTATAGCACCCATCTTTGGTCCAGGAGAAATTCCTAAGGCTTTTAGATCGTCTCCATTAACGGCAATTCTTAATGGTTCTTTTTGCTTCTCACGTTCTTTTAAGACCATCTCATCAAAAACTTTAAGTCTTAAAAGAAATGTCTCTTCATCCTCTATAGGAGGTTTATCTGCAATTTTTAATAGTCTCCAAAGAGAAAAGTCGTCCTCGAGATCCCTAAAAAGTCTTCTTACACCTGCTGGGCCACATTCAATAGGGCGCATATGGTACTTAATAAGTCTTGATACTCTTTTTATCTCTAAACTTCCAAATCTAAGTCTTTCTAGGGCTGATTCAGTTATCTCGGCACCAAAAACTTCATGTCCATAAAAATGCCTCCTTCCATCGTCTCCAACAGAAAAAGACTTTGGTTTGCCAATGTCATGGAAAAGCGCTGCAATCCTGACTATTTTATCATCTGTTATATCTCTGGCTCTTCCAAGAACAGTTAAAGAGTGTGAAAAAACATCCTCAGTGTGAAAGTCATTCTGCTCAAATCCAACTGAATCTAAAAATTCTGGGAGGACTAGATCTAATATATCTATCTCTTTTAATGCCTCAATCGCTTTTTCTGGGAAACTACAAAGAATTATCTTTGTTAATTCATCCCTTACTCTTTCAATACTTACTGTTTCTATCGATCTACCAAGTTCCTTTAAGCACTTTAATAGTAGAGCTTCAATCTCTCTTCCTTCTGCATACCCGAATCTTAAAGCCCTTAAGATTCGATGAGGATCCTCGTTGATTCTTTCATTTGGATCACCAACAGCTCTTAGTATCTTATTCTTAATATCTATAGCTCCATTAAATGGATCTATCAGTTCTTTTGAGTCAGGATCCAAAGCTATTGCATTGATCGTAAAATCTCTACCAGCTAAATCCTCTTCAATTGTCTTTGAGAACTCAGATTTTGCTCTACTTGATGGTTTTCTAAATGTAGTAAGCTCAACTCCGCCAAGATTGGGGAGCATAACTCTGATAGTTCCATGCTCTATTCCGGTAGGAATTACTCTAAAGTGAGGCTCTAGTTTTTTAAGTGCTTCATCAGCATGAACAGCACTTGCACAATCTATATCTTCGACAGTTCTTCCTAGGAGCCCTTCTCTTACAGCTCCACCAACAAGATACACCTTTGCACCTAACAGCTTTCTTAACTGTTTAAACTCCGAACTCTCTAAAACACTAAAATCTACCAAGGGTAGGCATTCTACCCTAATCGAACCCTAAAAAGGTACTCCAGGCGACAGGAACGTTTCCTTTGAATTTTACACTCAAAACGGGAAGCCAAGAAGGTTTAACAGGAGCTTTTCTAAGAGGCATTCTAGCCTCACTTGGAGTTCTTCCACCTTTTTTACGGTTACAAAACCCACAGGCTACAACTAAATTCTGCCAGGTGGTTTTCCCACCCTTACTTCTTGGAACAACATGATCAAGTGTAGCTTCTTTAGATGTTAATTCTACCCCACAGTACTGACACTCAAAATCATCCCTAGCGAGAACATTGGTTCTGCAAAGTGGAGGGTCTTTTCTGCCTATTTTCGCAAATTTAAGAAGTCTGACTACGGCTGGTGCTTTAAATGCTAAAGATACAGACCGAATATGATGGTCATATTCCTCAACAATTTCGACTTTTCCGCAAAAAACTAGGGTTATGGCCCTTTGCCATGGTATAACCTTCAATGGCTCAAAACTTGAATTTAGAAGCAGTACAGACTGCATTCCCACCCTTTCTTCCATTATGCGGGGTAAATGAACTTGCCCGCAAGGGAAAAGATTAAAGGTGTAACTACTGGCTTTTAGAGGGTATTTTGGGATATATAAAGAGGTTTCTTGGGGGTCAGGCCGGAAGGCCTGACCAGACAAATGCTAGCAGCTGCCTGGTCAGGCCTTAGTGTTTATGCTTCGTCCGCTAACGCGGACGATAGATCCTGACCCCCAAGTAGAAAATATTATGTGGGCCTGTAGCTCGCCGTGTTACCCGCTCGGCGCTCTGGCCCAGGGTGAACCCTCCCGCGCTGAACGCGCGTTCACCCCTTGATGGAAACATCAAACAATTGGGAGGAAAAAATATGTGGGCCTGTAGCTCAGCTGGTTAGAGTGCACGCCTGATAAGCGTGAGGTCGGAAGTTCAAGTCTTCCCAGGCCCATACTGATTTGAATTATAGATCAGTGACCGGTTTTCTGTTATCAGTAAGCCGAGTCTGATTTCGGTTGACAGATAACGGGTAACCGTTAAAAAAATATGTGGGCCTGTAGCTCGCCGTGTTGTCTGGTTCCGCTCCGCGGAACACAGCTTCGCTGTTTTTCCCGCTCGGCGCTCAGGCCCAGGGGGCTTGCCCCTCTCGCCCTGATCGGGCGTTCACCCCCCCTGTGGACGGACGATGCAAAGAGCGGTAAAAGAATAAATAAACGCCGTATATACGGAAACAAAGTACGGCATGAAAAAGAGTATGTGGGCCTGTAGCTCAGCTGGGAGAGCACCTGCTTTGCAAGCAGGGGGTCATGAGTTCGATCCTCGTCAGGTCCACTTTTTATTTAGCCTTTTATCATCATAACTATGCCATCATTTGATGTTGTTTCTGAAGTAGATATTCAAGAAGTTAGAAATGCTGTCGATCAAGTCAATCGAGAGATCTCTACTAGGTATGACTTCAAAGGAACTAATGTCACAGTTGAACTTGTTGATCAGACTGTAAGCGTTCATGCAGATGATAATATGAGACTTAAATCAGTACAGGATCTCCTAAGAGAAAAATTTGCTAAAAGAAAAGTAAGTCTTAAATCTGTTGAGTTTAAAGAACCAACTAAAGCCGGTGGAGACACTGTTAGACAGGACGTTCTAATTAAACAGGGTCTTAGTGATGAAGATCTTAAAAAAATTAATAAACTTATCAAAAATCAAAAAATAAAAGTTAATACCCAAATTCAAGGTAACCAGCTACGGGTAATGAGTAAGAAACGTGATGATCTTCAAGGTGTGATTCAATTCTTAAGATCTGAAGTTAAAGAGCTCGATCTTCAGTTTAATAATTTCCGCGATTAGAATCTTTACTAAAATGTCTAATAACCCATTTGTTTAAATTTTGGTCTTTAGCAAGTTCTAATAGATCTTGATTGCTGAATTTTATATTATCTCTTTCTTCAAGACCCATAAGCATGTGAAGTGAACAAAATCTATAAAGTAAAGTCTTATCCCCATGCTCTAAACCTTGAAGCAACTCTAGTTCCTTCAGAGTGAACCTTGAAGAAAGATCCAGGCATTTGATAAAACTACTGCTTACTACAGCACGCACTGCTGGACCATCTATCACTGTATCAGTTGAAAGAGCTAAGTATCCGATCTGTGCAAAATGTTTAGGAAAAGCAAATGCAAATTCTGGATTAATAATTACAGTAAGCTGTCCATGAACGTTTTCAATCCTAAAAGCATCCTCTCTTGGTTCCCTTAATTCTACTGTTTCACCACCAACTGTAGTTTCAAATGGAACTCCGTATATTTCTTGTTCTAAAACTGCTTGTGTTGTCATTGCAGTTATATTACTAAACTTTAAAATCCTAACCAAATTTGTATAAACCGTAACTTCCTGATATTATTTGTCAAATAACAAAAAGGAAAAATATGGAAAGAACAATATCAATCATCAAGCCTGATGCGACGGCAAAAAATGTAATTGGAAAAATTTTAACGCGATTTGAAGATGCAGGGCTTAAAATTGTAGCCGGAAAACTTACAAGACTTACTAAAGAACAAGCAGGAGCTTTTTATGAAGTCCATAAAGAACGCCCCTTTTATGGAGAACTTTGTGAGTATATGACAAGTGGCCCAGTTTTCATTTCAGTACTTGAAGGAAATGATGCAGTAGCACTAAATAGAAAACTAATGGGTGCAACAGACCCAAAACAGGCAGAAAAAGGAACAATCAGAGCAGATTTCGCAGACAGCATCAGTGCAAATGCTGTTCATGGATCTGACAGCAAGGAAAATGCGGAGAAAGAGATAAAATTCTTTTTCCCTGAATTAGCTCAATAATTAATGGAAGATTTCTTTAATTTCTCACTACCAGAGCTTGAAGCGCTCTTTAAGGAGCGCTTTTCTATTGCTCCATTCCACGCACGACAAGTTTTTCAGTGGGTGTATAGAAAGAAGGTCAGAGATTTTGAATTAATGACAGATCTTCCATCAAAACTAAGACCGCTTTTAAAAGAGAACTTTTTTTTTAGCACCGCTGAACAAAAAGCACGCCAAATTAGCTCCGACGGGACAAGAAAATATCTTTTTGGTTTAGGCGAAAATTCTGTTGAGTCAGTAATGATTAAACAGCCAACCAGAATGACTCTTTGCGTATCTTCACAGGTAGGCTGTGGAATGGCATGTGCATTTTGTAGAACAGGCACAATGGGGTTTATAAAAAATCTAACAACAAGCCAGATCCTCCAACAAGTTGAAGGTGTAATTAACGATGCCGTAAATTTTGGAGATATGTTCCAAAATATTGTGTTTATGGGAATGGGAGAACCACTCCATAATTTTGATAACGTTTCTAGAGCGATAAGGATTCTCACTCATCAGTTAGGATTTGAAATTGGCCCAAGAAGAATAACTGTTTCTACTGTTGGATTGGTTCCTGCAATAAAACGTTTTGGTGAAGAAAAGGTACCAGCAAATCTTGCTGTTTCGCTAAATGCTACAACTGATGAAGTAAGAAGCCAGATAATGCCTATCAATAAAAAATATCCTCTTAGCACTTTAATAGGAGCCTTGAAGGATTTTCCAACCACTAAACATAAAAAAATTACTATCGAGTACGTAATGCTAAGCGGCTTAAACGATACCGAGGCAGATTTAAGAAGACTTCCAAAACTTCTACATGGAGTTGCAGCTAAGATAAATCTGATTCCTTATAATGATAATGCAGGGCTTGGTTTTAAAACCCCTGACAGAGACTGGGTCCATAATTGGCAGCAAACTCTTGCTGGACGAGGGCTTGAAGCAACAATTCGTTGGTCAAAGGGTCAAGACATTAAAGCCGCGTGCGGGCAACTTGTAACAGATGATAAAAAGCTTTCGAAGAAATCTCTTGGATATATTGCACCTGAGAATTCTGTAGAGGGAAGTCTTGTTGTTTGACAACTAAAATCCTATCGGCAAGTAGAACTGGCCAAGCCTGTATTACGACTGGGCAGGCCTTCCTCCCAAGTTCGTTATCTAGGAAACCAAGGAAAAAAGGCATTTGTTTCATTCATATATTGTCTAAACTCTTCACCTTTCTTTTTTAATGCACGTTCTTCTATTGGAGGAATTCCTGTAACTTTCAATATTAAATAAAGCATCAAGATTGGAGCATGTATAGTTAGCCAGAAGTATTCACTTCCAAAGGTCATTATCGGATATGAAAGCCAGTGAAGCCACTCGAAGAAATAATTTGGGTGTCTTGAGTATCTCCAAAGCCCTTCCTTGCAAACTCTACCTGCCTTTCGTTTCTTGAAGCTCTCAAGCTGTTTATCAGCAACTAATTCTCCAAGAATTGAGAGTGCCCAGAGTGCTCCCCCGATCCAAAATAGAAAATCTAAAGGCCTTGGATCGATTGAAACTGCATAATATGGCAAAGTAAAAAGAAAAATTAAAACACCTTGAGCCTGAAAAAAAATAAAGAATGCTTTTCCTCCCCAAGTTTCCCGAAGTTCAAGATATCTTGTGTCCTCATGCGAGGATAAAAAGCGACTCTTATATAGATGAAGCGATAGTCTTAATCCCCAAAAACCTCCAAATAGAGCAGCTGCTAAAGATCTTTCTGTATTTATAACTAAGCCAATCCCGATTGCGAGTACCGCAATTCCAAAGGACCAGCCAAGATCCACTATGTCAGCTTCATTACGAAGTCTTTCAACTCCAAATAAGAAGAGCATCCAAATTAGGGGAAGTAGTGCTAACCAGTAGATCATATGCTATCGGTATCAGATGCTATGAAAGATAGGAATACATGAGAATAATATTTGCGTTTGTTATTTTAACTGGTTGTTCCTTAAATCCACCAAAACCAGGAACATTTTCATTAGAAGAAAGACTAGAGGCTTTCCCAAAAGATCCAAGCTTTTTAGATTCAGTGACTATTTATTGGGACAAACATGCAATCCCATATATTGAAGCAAAAAATGAGCTAGATGTGCCATATGCAATGGGCTTAATTCATGCCCATCTTAGACTTTCGCAGCTTGAAATTTTTAGGCGGGTAATCTTCGGAGAGTTTGCTGAGACAGCAAGTTACCCAGGATTTAAAATTGATGAGGGGATTAGAACGCTTAATCCAACAAGGGCAATTGATGAGATTGAAAAATCCTTACCTAAAGAAACCAAAGATTGGATTACAAGATATGTTCAAGGAATTAATCACTATAAAGATAACTTGAAAGTCCCATCAAGTGATCTAGTTCTTATGAATCTTGAACACACTAGACGATGGGAGGTAAGAGATATAATTGCTTTAACTAGACTAGTTTCTGCAGATGTAAATTGGTTCTCGTTTATCACCTATCTTAAAAATCGCGAAGATCCAAAGTTTAAAGATGCCTGGAATAGAGTCCTAAAATGGGGAGAAGGTGCAATTCCATCTTTTCAAAGTCCGATTGAAGAGTTCTCTAAAGCAGGTAGTAACTCAGTCGTAATAAGAGGTGGACTGATTGCCAATGATCCTCATGTCGGATTTGCCCTACCAAACCTATGGATGGTGTTAGGGTTTAAGAGTCCAAAAAATACAGCTTTAGGTTTTATGATCCCAGGGCTTCCAGTAATTCTTCTTGGAAGAAATCAAAAAATCGCGTGGGGTGGCACTAATATGATCGGGATTAGTACAACTTTATACGATGTAAAGGGCTACGAGACAAAAGAAAGGGAAGAGAGTTTCAAGATTAGATTCTGGTTCGATAGAACAAAAAAAATAAGAGAAACCGAATATGGTCCGATTATTTCAGACATTTTTGGTGGGGATCCGGTATCGGTAAAATGGAGAGGCCACGAAGTGAGCGATGAGATCTCAAGTTTCTTAAAGGTAAACAGAGCTAGGAATTTCACTGAATTTAAAGATGCCTTTAGTTCTTATGCAGTATCGGGACAAAATTTTCTCTATACAGATATTGAGGGAAATATTGGACAGGTAGTTGCTATCGAAACCAGTAAAGAGATGGCAGAAGCTGCAAAATATCCTATCGTTGATCCAAAAGAATTTTCTTGGGGGAAAAGGTTTAGTGCTACTTCTCTTCCAAGTGCTTATAATCCAAAAGAAGGATATTTAGTTTCAGCCAACAATACACCAGTTAAGCTTTCACCCTCCTTAACTATCTCAACTAACTCGAATGATCGAGTTACCCAGTTTCAAAAACTTTTAAGTGGTGAAAAGACAGTAGAAAGCCTCTCGAAATATCAGCTGGATTCTTTCGCTGAAAGCTACAAAAAGCTAGCTGATAGATTCTTAGAGCTTCTTTCCGAGGAACACTTTAATCTTAAGTATGAGCTTAAAAATTGGGATGGTAGATATGAAACAGAAAGTACCTCTGCCCTTAATATTCTTGCCTTTCATGTTGCAAAAGATCACTTAACTGCTAAGTACGGAGATAATGGTGGAGAGTTTCTTTTAAGATCAAGAGCATTGGCTTCAATATTGTATGAAGACTCGTTTGAGCCTGGATTTAAAGAAATTGTCAATAAAGTTGCAAAAAATGCTTTAGCTGACTTTCAAGCTAATCCAACCTGGGGAGATCTGCATAAACTCCGAGTTCAGCATTGGATAGGAAATGTTCCTGTTATAGGCTCTGGATATATATTTGATGAGTTTCCAGTTTCAGGATCAGATTCAACTATATTTAAAACCTCTGCCACTTTAACCAATGAAGTTCATAGCTCAAGATTTGGAGCAAATTCACGACACATATCTGACCTAAAAGACCCCGACCAAAACTTCTTTGTGCTTATGGGAGGTCAGGATGGATTTATTGGTAGTGCTCAATACTTAGATCAAGTCCCAATATGGAAAAAAGGAGAATTAATTAATGTATCCCTCAATCCTCCTAAAGAACCTCAGGCAACGTTAAGATATTGAGGCTGGGTGTCTTCAAGATTTAAAAGTTGATCGAGCTCTTTTAGGTGAACAAGTGAACTCATTTCATGACCATTATGATAAATTTTTATAGAATCAGATGGCATAAAGAATGGATTTATCGAAATTGCTGTTGGCCCTGATCTTTTTCTTCCAGGATTAGTTCGGTTAAAAAGTCTTTTTGAAATGGACTTACCTTGGGAATCTATCCCAAACATATCAGAGAGCCACATTGGTTGCTTATCGATAGCATAATCAAGAGCAGCAGCAAGACTTAGTGCGCCTCCTTCAATCATCGCCTGAAGATCGCACCCTGCATGTGAAAAAAGTTTAGATCTCACCCCTAATACAGCGATAGCCTTTACTGCCTTAGTCCATTGGAATGAACCAAAGTCCGCGTAGGCTCCACTCGATTTTCCTCTAATAGTTCTTAGTTCTCTGCCAATCAGGGGGTGAGTGAATTTAGTCTTAACCAGCTCTAATCCTATAAACTCCAAAGTTAATTCTTTCATCTAACCCCCAAATTTTAAATTCGCTAATTAAAGCGACCTAAGTTTGACTGAATCATATATAAATAAGCAAATTTTTAGCAATATGCTAAAATGACCATTCTAAATACTGGAAATCTTTGCTATAAATGACATACTTAGAGTTTTACGATGGATGAACTAGATAAGCATATTCTTCAGGCTCTTGCAGAAGATGGAAGAGTTTCTTTCACTGAGCTTTCAGAAAAGCTCCACGTTTCTCATGGGACGATACATGTAAGAGTAAATAAGCTTAAAGAATCTGGCGCACTTCTTGGAACTACTGCCCGAGTTGACCCAAAAAAGATCGGATTCCAGGTTTCTTGCTTTATGGGAATAAACCTTAAACATAGCGGTGATTATCCAAAAGTAATGCAAAGACTTAAAAAGTTAAGACCAGTGAATGATATTTTTTTTACAACAGGTCCATATAGTCTTTTAATAAAAATTGCTGTTCATGATGTTGAAGAGTTGAAAGATTTTATGATCAACGAGCTTCAAGGAATGAACGAAATTCAATCGACTGAAACTTTGGTGATATTGGATCACCCACACTCAAAGCCGCTTTATCCTTAGCCATTTTTTGTAGACGACACTACTTTCTTTATTAGATACAGAAACAAGTTTGCCGGTTTTAGGATGGGTGAACTCAAGTTTAATAGCTGATAGAAATATCTTTTCGTCATCGCCAAGTATAGGACAACCAAGCCTTGAGAGATGGGTTCTAATCTGATGGTATCTGCCAGTAACTGGTTCACATTCAACAAGTGTTAAGTCTTTTGACCAATCAATTGGGCTAATTCTTGTTTCAGCTGATTTAGTTTCTTTTTTGTGTCTAATAGGAGTGCGCTCTATTATTTTTTTCTCAATCTTTCCTTTGCAAATTGCTAAGTAGAGCTTTTTAAGGGCTCTTCTTTTAAAAAGCATCTGAAATCTGCTAGCAATCTCTTTAGTTCTAGCAAATAAAATAAGCCCTTCAGTAACTCTATCAAGTCTATGGACAGGGAATATTTCAAAACCAAACTCTTCCTTTGCCCAAGGTGTTAAGCTTTGTATCTCTGAACTTTCAGGATAAACAGTCCAGCCGGAAGGTTTTGAGAGAACTAAAAAGTCTTTATCTTTAAGGATTAGTCTTGGTTTTATCAAATTAGTTACCAAATTTTAACTTGGGGGTCAGGCCGGAAGGCCTGACCAGACTCAATTCTTGCCTGGTCAGGCCTTCCGGCCTGACCCTCAAGTTACCTGACCCTGATAATCACCCAAACCTATTACATACCCAACCACGTTGGCCTTCTGGAACTGTGAAAGTGACCTCTTGATTAGGATCTCTGCAGACTACTTTTACTTGAGCTGCATCGCTACACTTAAAGTTAGCTCTCCAGGTTTGTCTGTTGCCATTTGTAAAACAGCTGAATGGTATGTCAGAGAAAGCAGTTTTTGCACAATTTAGCTGCCCTACTCCTCCAGACTTTAGAGGAACTTCGCAAGAGTCGAACTCTCTTCGAAACTTACTTGATAGAAGTATCACCAGATTTCCAGCTGATGATGCTGTCGGATCCCCACTTGGCTTCCAAAGATTTCCATCAACTCCGAAAGTCTCAGTTGATTTTGCTATTGGATTATCAGTATCAGGATCATCGATAATGTTGCCTTCATCATCAGTGGTAGCTGAGTTACATGCTGCAATAAAAAGGGCTAGTAGTAATATAGTAAGTTTCTTCATGGCCGTAATGTAGCTAGATTTTGAGATATAAGGCAAGAACCAATCATATCAGCATCTTACCCCCTTCTTGATTTGATAAGCTTTTAGGTTTACCATTATGACTCCCGTTTTATCCTGGTCATTGAGAGTTTCGATTTGACTGCATAAGCGAAAGCTTGTGAGGGTATGGAGTGGATTATGAAAGGCCTTTTGGAGTTTTTAGAAGATAAGTGCTCAAAGTTAGGCTTGAGCCTGTTTGATATCGAGGATGCTGGAAGTGTCCTTCGTGTTTTTATCAACAAACCAACCGGTCAGGTCACTATAGATGACTGCGCTGCCTTAAGTAATCAGATCACTAATGACCCAAAAGTTGACGAGATCCTCCCAGGGGATAAACTTTTAGAGGTTTCAAGTCCTGGGATAAATAGAAAACTCTCAAGAATTGATCACTTCAAAGGAGCAGTTAACGAACGGGTTAGAATTAAGTATGCAAGTCCTGCTGTAGCTGTCGTACGAGGCACGGTAACAGGGGTTGATGATGATACAGTGATCCTTAGTGAGGAAGAAAAGGGAGAGACCCTTAAAATTCCTTTAAGTGGGATCAAGGAAGCGCGGATAGATTTTAAATTTTGAAGTAATTGAATTAAGTGGAATTGAATTATGTCGTTTGAATTAAGTGCAATAATTAACCAAATAGGTCGCGATAAAGGGATCTCTAAAGAGGCTCTAATTGAGGCTTTAGAATCTGCTATGCTTTCTGCGGCGAGAAAACATTACGGCCATAATCTAAACCTAGAAACCCAGTACAACGAAGAATCAGGTGAGATTGAGGTTATGCTATTTAAAATAGTTGTAGACCAGGTTTTAGATCCACATACTCAGATTGGTCTAAAAGAAGCTCGAGAAGAATTCGACCCTGAAGCAATGATTGGGGATGAACTTGGTAAAAAACTTGATACCAAAGTTCTTGGCCGAATCGCAGCCCAAACAGCTAAACAAGTTATTATTCAAAAAGTCAGAGATGCTGAACGACAGGTAATTTTTGAAGAGTATAAAGATTCTCGTGGTGAGATTGTAAATGGAATCGTACAACGAGTTGAAAGAGGATCAGCTATAATAGTTAACCTTGGTAGAACTGAGGCAGTGCTTCCAAGAAGAGAGCAGATATTACGTGAAAGATATCGTCAGAATGAAAGAGTCAGAGCTATGATTCTTGATATAGACAAATCTGCAAGAGGCCCTCAGATTGTTCTTACAAGAAGTCACCCTGATTTCTTAAAGAGACTCTTTCAGCTTGAGGTACCTGAAATAAATGAAGGTGTTATTCAGATTCAGGCAGCCGCAAGAGAGCCAGGTATACGTGCAAAAATCGCAGTAACATCTAGTGATTCCTCGATCGATCCAGTTGGAGCATGTGTTGGTGTTAAGGGGTCAAGAGTTCAAGCAGTGGTACAAGAGCTACGGGGAGAAAAAATAGATATCATCCCATTTACAGCTGATGAACCATCATTTGTAGCACGAGCACTTCAACCAGCTGAAGTAACAAGAGTATTAGTCGATGAAGAAGCCCACACTATGGAAGTAATCGTGGCAGATGACCAGCTGTCTCAGGCAATTGGTCGAGGTGGGGTAAACGTAAGATTAGCAAGCAAGCTTACAGGATGGAGAATTGATGTAAGAAGTGTTTCTGTTGCAGAGGAAGAAGCAAAAAGAGCACGTGCTGCAATTGAGCAGATCCCGGGTCTTGAGTTTACAGAAGGCGAGATGCTGTTTCAGGCAGGATTCAGAAGCGCTAAAGAAGTTTCTGAAGCCACAGTTGAAGAGTTATCTGAAGTTGATGGAATCTCTGCAGAAAGAGCAGCGATCATTATCGATGCAGCTAAGAACTATATTGAAATTAACCCGGAAACAGAGCGAGAAGCAGTTTCAGATCTTGGTAAGTTAAAACTTGATCCAAGAATTGAAGAAGCTCTAAAAGCAGCCGGACTTAATTCGATTCAATCCGTTGTTGAAAGTGATAGAGATACACTTTTAGGAATTGTGTCTGAAGATGATGTAATGGCAATTAGAGAAGCTAGTGACACATTTTTTAGGGGAGGTGTGCCGCGACCTAAAGCATGAAAATGATTTTAAGACAGTGCTTTGTTTGTAGAAAACGAGACTCTGTTGATAATCTTATCAGGTTAGTCGTTGAGGATGGAAAGGTTGTAAGGGCAAAGAGAAGAATGGGTGGAAGGGGAGCTAATATACATAAAGAATGTATGAGTCAGCTAGTAAGCCCAAAAGTAAGATCTCGAGCTTTTAAAGGTGTTGATTGGGGATTGGTGGAGTAATGAGAGTTTACGAATTAGCGAAAGAGCTAGGGGTTGATAATAAAGTTGTGATCGCTAAAGCGATGGAACTTGGCATTCCAGGTGTTAAGTCTCATTCAAATTCAATGGGTAGTGATGATGCAGACCAGATACGAAGAGCCCTACTTAGAACAGCTGTTACAAGTAGCACTCCGAAGCTAGAAACTCTTACTCAAAGGGTGGACAAGGTAACTGGTGAGACCGAAGCAGTCGTTGAGAGACGAAAAGGTAATATTATCCGAAGAAGAAAGGCGCAAGATGAAGATATCGTTGCCTTAACCCCAGCCCCTGAGCCAGCACCAGTTGAAGAAGAGATCCCAAGTGCCAGTGAAGAAGTTCAGTTAGATGAGGAGTCACTTGAAGTAAGTGAACCTGTAAAAGATTCTGTTGATGAGAAAACAGAAGAGTCAAAAGAAGCACCAAAATCAAGAATATTAGGCCGAATAGAACTTCCTGCAGGCAGGAAGCCGGCAGTTTCAGCCCAGCGCCAGCCCCGAGTTAATGGAAGTGCTGCTCCAAAGATAAATTTTGTTGAGGATGAAGAAGAGAGCCAGGCAAAGGCAAAACGTGGAAAAAGACGGGAAGTAAGCAGATTTGATCTTGTTTCTTATGACAGAGAGAACAGGAGAGCTGGAAGGTCTCACGGTAAAGAAAAAAGAAAAGAGCAACGAAGTGCAGAAGAGATAGAGGCAACAAAGATGAAAGCCTCAAAGCGCGTCGTTAAAATGGGAGAAACTATTACAGTTGGTGATCTTGCTAAGCAGATGAGCCTCAAAGTTGGAGAGGTAATCGGAAAACTAATGGGACTTGGTGTAATGGCTACAATTAACCAGGTTATTGATAAGGATATAGCAACTATTGTTGCAGAAGAGTTCGAATACACAGTAGAGACAACAACTGTTTCAGAAGAACAGTTAACTGAAGAAGTCGGAGCGGAAGATCAGTCAAACCTTCAACCAAGACCACCTGTTGTTACCGTGATGGGTCACGTTGATCACGGAAAAACTTCGCTTTTAGATGCTATTAGAAGTGCAGCTGTAGCAGAGAAAGAGCATGGTGGAATTACCCAACATATAGGTGCATACAGGGTTTCAAAAGATGGCAAGGATATCACTTTTATTGATACACCTGGACACGCCGCATTTACACAGATGCGCGCTAGAGGTGCACAAGTAACAGACGTAGTAATCCTTGTTGTAGCCGCCGACGATGGAGTTATGCCACAAACAATTGAGGCATTAAATCATGCAAAAGCTGCAGAGGTTCCAATAGTAGTTGCGGTTAATAAAATGGACAAACCTAACATTAACCCAGATAGAGTTAAGCAGCAGTTAGCCGAAAGAGGATTAAATCCAGAGGAATGGGGTGGAGATACTATGTTTGTCCCTGTATCTGCTCTTGCTAAGACTGGGCTGGATAATCTTTTAGAAGCAGTATTACTGCAAGCTGAAGTTTTAGAGTTGAAAGCAAATCCCGACTCTCGCGCAAAAGGTGCTGTAATTGAGGCACGGCAAGACAGGGGAAGGGGTACTGTTGCAACAGTTTTGGTTCAAAATGGAAGTTTAAACATAGGAGACATATTTGTCTGTGGTACTGAGTCGGGTCGTGTAAGATCAATGACTGATCATAAAGGGGAAAAAATTGAAAAGGCTCTTCCTTCAACCCCTGTAGAAATTACCGGATTTACAGAAGTACCTTCAGCTGGAGATGATTTCTTAGTTGTAGAATCTGAAGCTGTTGCGAGACAGGTCGTTGAAATGCGGGCTGCTAAGAAAGCAGATGAAGATAGAGCCCTTGCTACTGGTCCAATATCACTTGAAGAATTTTCAAAACGAGCAAGTCAGCTAGCGGAGTTGAATGTAATTGTTAAGGCCGATGTTCATGGTTCTGCAGAGGCAGTTAGACAGGCTATTGAAGAGATCACTACAGAAAAAGTAAGAGTTAGGGTAGTTCATAGTGCTGTTGGCGGTATTACTGAATCAGACGTGCAGCTGGCTATAGCCTCAAAAGCTTTAATCGTTGGATTCAACGTTCGCGCAGAGGCTCGTGCAACAACTGAAGCAGAAAGAGCAGGGATTGAACTCAGATTTTATAGAATCATCTATGAGTTAATTGATGATGTTAAAAAAGCTATGGTCGGGCTACTTGAACCTGACAGAGTTGAAGAGCATCTTGGAAGAGCAGAAGTTAAGCAGACTTTCGTTGTACCGAAATTAGGAACTATAGCTGGAAGTTATGTTAAGAGCGGTATGATAAAGAGAGGCTCACTTGTAAGATTACTTCGTGATGGCATTGTAGTTTACGAAGGTAAAATGGGCTCACTTAGAAGATTTAAAGATGATGTAAAAGAGGTAGCTTCTGGATATGAGTGCGGGATCGGAATCGAAGGGTATAATGATATTAAACCTGGCGATGAGATCGAGGTCTATCAGATGAAGGAGATAGCTCCGGAGTTGTAAGAATAGGTTATTAATTGAAGAGCTTAGATTGAACATGGCAAGACACTTTAGTGATGGGGTAAAAAGTTGAGTTTTTAACCACGAAGACCACAAAGAACACGAAGAATAACCTTACGCTTTGTGTTCTTTGTGTTCTTCGTGGTTCAGAAAAATAATTAAGTGTAATTACCTATGAGCAGAAGAGAGTACAAGGTTGCTGAAAAGGTTAAAGAGATCGTTGCAACCGAGCTTCTTAAAACAAGCGATCCAAGGTTGAATCTAGTAACGATATCAGCGGTAACTTGTACTCCAGATTTAAGGCTAGCAAAAATATATTGGGTAGTAAGCGGAACAGCTGCTACTAAGACTGAAGTGCAACAAGCCTTCGATGATGCAGCCTCCTACTTTAGACGTGCCGTTGCAGCATCATTACATGCAAGATTTACCCCAGAGTTAAGGTTTTACTACGACGACACCCTTGATACCGTAGCAGAGGTGGAAAAGCTTTTTGAAAAGATTAGACAATAGCCGTGGAAGAGATAAAAAAACTAATCAAAGAATACAGCACTTTCTGTGTTGTGTCTCACTATAATCCCGATGCTGATGCTTATGGTAGTACGCTAGCTTTAGGGCTAGCGATTGAAAGCACTGGAAAAGTTGTACATTTTCTAAATCAAGATGGAATGATCCCAAAATTTATCTTTCTACCATCTGCAAGCAAGGTAGTTAGTACGCCACCTCCAGAAGTAGATTGTATTTTTATCCTAGATTGTGGAGATGAAAAGAGAACAGGCGATAACTTAAAACTGCCAAAAGCAAAACTAAGAATAAATATAGATCATCATATCTCAAATAATAAGTTTGGAGATATTGCTTTAGTTGATACCAAGGCTTCTTCAACATGCGAGATAGTTTTTTCTGTGATTGAAGATCTTATCTCGCCTGATGTAGCTACGAATCTTTTAGCAGGAATTTACGCAGATACAGGCTCATTAAGATATGGAAACACCTCTAAAAAGACACTTCTTATTGTGTCCAAGCTTCTTGAAGCTGGAGCTGATCTAACTCTTATAAGTAAAAAGCTATTCGGAGCACACACATTCTCAAGTGTTAAACTTCAGGCGATGGCTCTAAGTGCCATGAGGATTGAAAATGGGGTTGCATGGGTTGTTGTAACTAAAGAGATGTTAGAGCTTTCAAAAGCTATATCGGAGGATGCAGATGGACTAGCCGAAAAAGGTAGAGACATTGAAGGTGTGAGAATTGCTGCCTCAGTTAGATTCTCTCCTGAAGAGAATCTTTGGAGAATAAGCCTTAGAACTCATGACCCTGATATAGATCTTTCAAGTGTCGCAGCTGAATTCGGAGGTGGCGGTCATAAAGCAGCTGCTGCCTTTAGGTGGAGAAAGTCATATCAAGAGCTTGAAAATAAACTTTTATCGAAACTAAAAACACTATGAACGCTGGTGTTGTGCTCATCGACAAGCAGGAAGGGCTCACTTCTGCAAAGGCCGTAGCGATTTTAAAGCGAAAACTCAACCTCAAAAAAGTTGGTCATGCAGGAACTTTAGACCCCTTTGCTACAGGACTATTAGTTTGCTTAGTTGGCAAATCGACGAAACTTGCTCAGGTCGGGCTCTTTGGCAGAAAAGCTTATGAGGGCGTATTTAAGTTTGGAGTCACAACAACAACTGATGATATCACAGGTGAAATGATATCTGAGAAACCATGTAATATAGATATTCAAAAACTTAGGAATGTGGTTAAAGAAAAATTTATTGGAAAAATATCCCAGGTACCTCCAAGAGTGAGCGCAAAACATGTTAATGGTGAGAGAGCCTACAAGCTTGCACGTCAAGGTGTGGAGTTTAACCTTATACCTAAAGAGTGTGAGATATATGATTTTGAAATCACAGATAAATTATCCGACACGGATTTTTCATTTAAAGTTGAGGTTTCTGGAGGTACTTACATTAGAGCGTTAGCAAGAGATTTAGGTGCGATTTTTGAGAGTGGCGGAACATTGGCTGCTTTAAGAAGAACAAAAGTTGGTAAACTAAGAGTAGAAGAGGCAGTTTGCTTGGATGATCTTCAAGTTTCTAATATACTGTCAGAGTCAATATTAGGTTAATTATGTCGTCATTAGTAGTAATAGGTGCCCAGTGGGGAGATGAAGGTAAAGGTAAACTTGTTGATTACCTTACAGTAAACGCTGATCTCGTTGTCAGATTTCAAGGGGGAAACAACGCAGGTCATACACTAGTTGTAAATGGAGAAACTACAAAACTAAGCCTAGTTCCTTCAGGGGTACTTCATTCAAAAACCAAATGTGCTATTGGTGCTGGGGTAGTAATAAACCCTGAAGTTTTTCTTTCAGAAGTTAATAAGCTTAAAGAAGCTGGAGTTGCCGTAGACCCAAGTAGATTAGTAATAGACGGAAGGGCACATTTGATTCTTCCTTATCATGTTGCAGTAGATCAAGCACGTGAAGAGAAAAAGGGTGATAAAAAAATTGGAACAACAGGAAGAGGTATTGGCCCTGCTTATGAAGATGCAGCTGCAAGATGTGGTGTGCAGCTAAGTGAACTAAGAGATCTCCCAAGGCTACTTCAAAGACTTGAAGGTGTAATTGCCGAGAGAAATCTTTATATAAATAAAGTTCTAGGAGTAGATAAAACAGTAACACTCTCAGAAGTTGAAGGGGTTTTAAAGCGTGTAGCACCTTTGATTCTGCCTTTTATGGCAGATGTAAGTTACCTCGTTCATGAAGCATCTCTAAGAGAAGAAAAAATAGTTTTTGAGGGTGCTCAAGGCACATTGCTAGATAAGAATTTTGGAACTATTCCATTTGTGACCTCTTCGCACACAATAGCAGGAGCAGTTTCAACGGGGGTAGGAGTTTCACCAAAAATTGTAGGGCATGTTTTAGGAGTTGCAAAAGCTTATTCAACTAGGGTTGGTAGTGGGCCTTTTCCTTCTGAGATTTTTGGAGAGCTTGCTGATAAATTAAGAACAGTTGGTGGAGAATTTGGAACAGTCACCGGAAGGTCAAGGAGGATCGGTTGGTTTGATGCTGTTGGAATGAGATATGCTGCAAGAGTAAATGGGATCACAAGCCTTGCACTTACAAAACTAGATGTATTATCAAATATCCCGAAAATAAAAGTATGCGTTGGCTATAACGGTATTACTGATGAAGGGCTATTTTTAAACAATCTTGAAAACATCGAGCCTAACTATATTGAGCTTGATGGATGGGAGGGTGATATTTCAAAAGCCCAGAAACTTCATCATCTTCCACAAACTGCCCAAGTTTATCTTTCAAGTCTTGAAGAGCTTTGTGGAATTCCAATTAGTATGATTAGTGTTGGAGCAGAAAGAGATGCCACTATCTTTTCTAATCAGGCAAGTTTTATTAAAGGATTCATTCAATGATTCTGATCGTTGATGATGAACCAGGAATTAGACACGTTCTTGAAGGAATGTTAACCGAGGAAGGTTATAAAGCATCAAGTGTAGAGAGTGGTGAAGCTGCACTTAAAGAGCTTGCCCAGTCTGATATTAAACTTGTCCTTTTAGATATCTGGATGCCAGGTCAGGACGGGATGCAGGTTTTAAAAGAGATTAAAGAGAGATTTCCTAATGTTCAGGTCATAATGATGAGCGGACACGCTTCAATTGCAACAGCAGTTAAGGCAACCCAGCTTGGAGCAGCAGATTTTCTTGAAAAACCTCTTGATTCTGAAGGCACCCTTAGAGTTATTAAAAATGCATTAGAAAGTTCTGTTATGGAAGGACAAAATTCAGAGATTCCTGACTTAGAACCTGGTGCTGCAAAAAAACTTTCTGGTTCCTTAAATACAGAAGTATTTAAAGACAACTGGAGTAGAGGAGAAAAATTTAAACAGAAAACTCTAGCAAAAAGTGCTGTAATGTATGGTCAGGGGCTTCACTCAGGAAGGCGCTCAGGACTTCTGCTTGAGCCGCTACCAGAAAACTCAGGGATCCACTTTGTTGGAGTTTCAGATGATTTTCCAGTCCCAGCACATGTAAGTTTCGTAGAATCAACGGGATGGGCAACAACGTTAAGACTTGGAAAAACCCAAGCAGGAACGATTGAGCATCTTATGTCTGCTCTTCATGCTTATGGGATCTCAAATCTTTTAATTAAGTGTAACCATGAGGTTCCTGTTATGGACGGATCATCAAGAGAGTTTTGCGATCTTTTTGATCGGGTTGGAGTAGTTGAGCAGGAAGCAGATTGGTATGCAGTGAGAGTTGAAAAACCTATTGAGATCAAAAAGGGTGAAGAGTGGATAAAAATCGAGCCATCTGATGATTTTTCTGTCCGCTATACTTTAAAATATCCAAAACCACTTGGTGAGCAGGAGTTTTCATTCACATTGAACGATAGCTACAAGGAGACTATCTCGAGGGCTAGAACTTTTGGTTTTATGCGGGACTTAGGAAAACTCCAGGCTCAAGGGCTTGCCCTTGGGGGTCGTTTTGATAATTGTGTTTTGTTTGGGGAAGATGGTTCTTTAAATGGTGAGCTAAGATATCCGGATGAGCCTGTTAGACATAAGATATTAGATGCTATTGGAGATCTTTATTTACTGGGAAGAAAAATTCAAGGAAAAGTAACAGCTCATATGACAGGTCACTCAGATAATATAGCAATTCTAAAAGCTATCTGGGATGCGCGCTCTTAGCCTGGTTTTGTTTTTTCTACTTTCATGTAACAGCTCTAATCAAAGAGAGGTAGAGACTTTAGGAGCAGTTCTTTCACTTACAGGTCCTGCTGGTGAGCAGGGCAAAAACATTAAGCATGGTATAGAGTTAGCAGCTAAAGAGCATGGGGTAAGAGTGCTATTTGAAGATGATGGTACAAACCCTTCAAGAGCTGTAAGGGGATTACTAAAGCTTTCAACTGAAAAAAAGTTAATCGGAGTTGTAGGAGGTGTTTGGGATTATCTTGCTTTAGCAATGTATCCTGTAGCTGATAGAAATCAGATTAAATTAATTACTCCTAGTAATCCTATTGAGATTATCCCAGAGCAGTTTCAAAGAGGGGGTCTATTAGGAACAGTGGCGCCATCCTTAAAGTCAGAAAGGGATGCAGTTTACAAGTTTTTAAAATCGAAAAAACCTAAATCTGTAACAACTGTTATTCCAAATGTTCCTTTTGGTGAGTCAAAAAGAATGATGTTTGAAGAGGTAGCAAAAGAGCTTAAAATAGAGGTTTTTCCAAGCTTTGAATTTTCTACAGAAAGTCCAAGAACTGATTCAATGCGACTTGCTGCTGCAAAGATACGTGAACTAAACCCCGATCTAGTTTTAGTAATAACTGATTATGATGGGTTAGCAACTTTGGCAAAAGAAGGGTTAACCTCTGTTATTCTTACCTCTCAACATCTTGATAAGGCTTTAGAGTTTCAGGAATCAGATTATTCAAATTTTTATGCGATCTATCCAAAAGTTTTTGATTCAGATTTTGAAAAGAGATTTATTGATCATTTCGGTGAACCACCACGTGTATTTGCAGCGCATGGATATGATGCAGCAAAAGCTTTGATATTAAACAAACCCTTTAAAGGAGCCACAGGTGATTGTGATCCAAATAAGGTTCAGGTGTGTGAAGGGGTTGCAGAGATTTTTGGGGTTAAAGATGGTGCTTTGGAGGTTGTTAGGTAGGCATACAATATTTCCAGAATCTGTTTTTTACTTTGGGGGTCAGGCCGCCGTATTATTGCTTCGTCCGCTAGCGCGGACGATAGATTCCTGACCAGTCTAGTCCCTGTCTGGTCAAGCCTGCCGGCGTGACCCCCAAAGTTATACACTCTCTTTCATCAATTTAATTAAGGAACACGATAGTTTTGGCTCTTATGTTTTGGGTCAAAGCACTTATTCAAAGTTTGATTAACATTTCTTGATAGTGTTCAATATTAAGCAGAATGCTACAGCAGTTTAATTCACCTAAATTTCATCTTATTGCTGATCTGAGTGAATGTGATCCAAATGGGAGTTACGTAATAGTGGATCAAGATCGCATTATTTTTAGTGACACCACTGGAAGGTATAAAGAATTTAACCGTTCACAGGGGCGACTAACCGAGATGGTCCAAGGCAATGCGCGAACCTTATTTAAGGATCCAAGTGGAAGGATTTTGGGGGTTTCTAACCCAAAATCGATTCCAAATCTTGATTGTCCCCCAAATCATGAACCACATCCAGTTGTAGGATTAAGTAATGGTTTTTTTGCAGGATGTACGCAAAATTCTACGAAGACTTATGCTGCTCTATGGAATGATGAAGGGCAGTTGTTATCATCCTGTTTATTTAGCCCAACAAGTGTTTCTATTTCTGGTTCTGACATCAACAATGTATTTGCTGGGGAGTTTGGAACTGAGAAAGTTATTTTTCACCATGAAGGTAGTAAGTTAGCTATTAGAACATTTAGTGGAAAAGATTCCGTCCCAACCGAAATTTGCCCTTTTGGAAATATAATCGGCACATGCAGTGTAGAAGGAGATCAGGTGTTCACTGTTTGGGATCTAAAAGGTGAAATAATCTACCAGCATGATAAAGTTTCAGCGCCAATCGGCGCATTTGCTGATGGTACAATTGTAATTAAAACTGCCAGTGGATACGAAATGGGTAAAGTTGATAGTGGATTCACCCAGTTAACTATAGATGATTTTCAATCCTTTAAGGGGTTCGAACTAAAACGAATCCTTGCCTGCTCGAGTAATGGATTGATGATTATATCACTTTCGCCTGAAGGAATAGCCAGGGAGGCTTTGGCCTTAGTTGGTCCAGAGACATATAAATCAAAGAAAAGCTGAGAAGTAAGTAAAAACTGTGACATTATTGGCTTAAGGGTTAATTCAAGACTACTATACTGGCTATATGCTTGAAGGAGCACCTCTTAATAGTACTGAGCAACACCTATCGGTAGCCGAACTAGCATTCAGAAATAAAGACTCTCAGAATAGATCAGGAGTGCTTGCTGAAAATGCTAGAGGGTTAGCAGTTCAATTCTTAAAGATGAGAAAAGAGATTCTAAAATTACTTGATAAGGGATCACAGGAAGCGATAGTAGCCAAGCTAAGAGGGATGAAGATCTGTTTAGTAATTATAGAGAGAAGGCTTGATACTGATTATTTTATAAATATGAATGATATGTTTGAAGGCTTGTTAGAGGATGTACAGCAGGAAAGACCAGAGATCTCCCGTGATTCTATCTTTAGGCATGTAGAGGAAGAACAAAGTATTGAAGAGAGTTAATCTAAACTACGCCTACGCTTAAATTTAAGCAAAAGAGCTTATTTGTATAGCGAGTTCGCTTGAAGTATAATTTTCTTCAATGGAACGAAGTGCCCGATTTATTCCTTTAGTTGCAGCAACATCACTTATAGCTGGATGCTTTAGTGGCCCCAGACCAGATCCGGGTTCCATGATTAGGGTTGACGGAGATACTCAAGCACTCGATCTAATTAGAAGAAATGATAGTATTATTATAGTACCAAAAGGAACGCCCGGAAAAATCTATGTCTCCTCAGGTGAAGGAGCAGCGGAACAGGCTAAAATTCAAGAAGATGGAACTTTAATTGTAGTTGGAGATGTGGCTTCAAAAGATAAGATAGTAGTCATTGAATTTCTTGAGAATGGCCATACGAGAGCTATCTATGAAAATAAAAAATAATGAACCTTGCGCGATCCAGTTTTGAGCTTGGAAAGCTCGAAAATGAGCGAGCATTGCAGGGCGAGGTTAGGTTTCAAAACACGCCGTAGAAGACACAGTTAAATTATTACTAACTCTCGAAATCCGAATGAGCTAGTTTTATTCAACGAGTTCCAACTAAATAAGACCGATTCTTGCTTTTGAAAAGATTTTGTAAACTGTTAGCACCTCTAAAATGAAATTCCCCAGCTACTACTACACAATTTACGTCGGTACCAATTGTGCCTAACCACTCTTTGTTCCTTTTTCCTAGCTGATATTCTTCGGTCCAATTATTGAACTTATTACGTGCGCTCTTGACCTCAGATTCTTCAGATTGACTGACTTTGAAATCAAAGTCTGAGAGTTTTTTAGATATAAGTTTAGGCAATTTATCATTGTCTTGCTCAAGTGCTCCCATTACAGCGATAAACCTTGGTATACCATCACTTTTATTTCCAAGATTTATGACCTTTAACCCTTGTTTTTTCATCTCTGCAATGAGTATTTCGTACTCATTCAAGCAGTACCCATAGTACAGAAATGTTAAGTTCCATTTCTGGGAGTTATATGTTTCTAAGCCTCGGACACCTACTTTAGAGTCATCTGGAGTTGTGTCTCTTAAAGGAGAATTGGCAAGATCGTAGTCCGTATCAATCTTTATACCTCCCCCGTTTAGTACACTGGCTTGCCATTTTTTCAAGCGATCACGGTCGCTCGGGTTTGCTAAAACGCCCTCCATATAAACAGGCCCTAGTGATTTGAATGTTTCTGAGTCTACTGGATTTCGCGAATGATCTTCTGGTAGAAATAAAGTTGTAGTACCACTATTTGGGTTTAAGTACTCCTCCTTGATTCTAACTCCAAGTTTTTCAACTTCTCCACGAAAATCGGCCGGCTTTGGGGGTAATTGAGCTAAATTCCACCCTAATAGCGCGACTCCAGCTGCTACCCCTGGTTTAATCATTTTAATTCAACCCTACCTGGCTTGCATCTACATGGTTTAGCCAATTCTCTACGCAATCTATTCGCTTCCCTTTGTAGTTCGTTGATCCTTGTTTCGAGTTTCATAGTTTCAGCGCGTGCTTTAAACTCAACTTCCCTTAACTTTAATATAGCATCAGTGAATTTTTCTTCAGCTTGGAACAGAGTGAGACACTCAACAGCGCCACCTCCACCAACAAAATCTATTAGTCCTTCGCATATTCCGACCCCAGCTCCAGGGCGTCCTAACTGTAGGAGGAAATCATTATATTTCTTCTCAGCAACTTTTTTTCCGAGATCAATAAATTTTTTAGATAAATTTCTTTTTGCAATTGCTAGACAAATCGCTGCCTGGGCACCAGGAGGACAAGATAGTGCTTTAGCTAATCGAACAGCTTTACCACACTTAGCCCATGGAAAAAGATTTGCGACAAGATTACCGGCAGTTAATATGGCTCCCCAAGCAGGATTGAATTCTCTTAGTAGCTTATCAAATTCGGCTTGTAGTGCATCAGCTTCATGTTTGAAGAGAATTTCTGTAGCAACTGTACCAGCCAAATATTTTTGCTTTTCAGTAATTAGCTTTTCAACTTTTTCAAGATCTACTCTTAGATTCTCCTTATGGCAGTTGCATCCTGCAACTTCATCTGCACAGCATTCTCGCGTTGAAGAAATTTCGATTGCACCATATGAGGCTAAAAAATCACCATCAGAAACACATGATGCACAAGCATCGATTTTTGTTCCTTCAATCGGCTCATATTCTTCTAAGATCTGAATGCCATCAGAGTCATCAACAATATCTGCAATTCCTAATTCCTCGCAGGTTCCAAACTCTCCGTCATCGATGGCAAAGGTGGTGCTTGCAAGAAAAAGAATAATTGCAACATAGCTGATCAAGAATCTCATAAGGTAGTCCTCCTGGTGGGGTTAGTACTACAGCTGACAATTAGAATATAGTTATATGATATGAAATTAGAACGGATGTTCTATACTAGCTGTCGAGATTTAGTCCTTTGATCTCTTTCTACGATTGGCAATTAGGTAAGCAGCAGCTACTCCAGCTAAAACTAAAGATCCAGTCTCAGGTACTGGATCAGGTTCTGCCATGAACAGTTCGTGACTTCTGCCTCCTAGTATACTATTAGGACTTTCGGACAGAGCATTTTTAGCCACAAGTCGAGTCAGGTTAGCCCTAAATGGTTTACTGAGTCTTTGATACTCTTCAGAATGAGCCATATCTAATAGTGTGTTTAAATCAACATCAAATTGTGCGGTTTTAAACTTATAGGTTTTTTCGGTAAGGACAGGCTTAGCTAACCAATTTGCATCGTATAGTGTTAGGGGAGTTCCTTCAAAGTGTAAAAAAACTGAACCTTTGGTTCCAAGGGTAATTAACGATCCACCCTTAAATCCCGTTTTCTCAATGATAAATGGGTCTTGTGGTTTGATATGAAAGGTAACTTCACCTGTTCCATCTTCTAGATTTAATTTAAATGGAATTTCTTGTAACGCCATATTCAAAGAAGGGTTGTCATTTTTTGATAGTGGAACATAATCATTGGTGCTTTGAGCAAGGCTGACTGAAGCAGCAGCTGTTAATGCTATGGCTAATTTTGTAGATGGCATATTCTATATCGGTTATACCTTATTAATCGATCTTTGTTACATTTTTTTATAGAAAATGCTCAAATCTATCCACCCCATTCAGTCCCTCAGATGAGATAAATGCCCCGTAATAGTAGAAATTCAGGGCATTCATCTCACCTGAGGGAGAAGAGGAGGGCTGACCCAAGTGTTACATAGCATCACTTCATAGTGTATACTCTTGATCCAAATGGACTTATTAATTTCAATGAGAGTTGAGAGTAGACCTACCGTATCTGCCGGGGGGGATGCCGAAGTGCCGCATTTTGGCTTTGAAACTTTTACTTCGATTAGAACATTAGCAGCTCGACTTACGACCAAACTAAATGTCCAAAGCGAGACTAAAGCCTCGACTAGAAAACCTAGAATCGATGATGAAGCGTATAATCCTGACTACTCATTATCAGAAGTAGAGCAACTCGCATTATGCGCTCTCCAAGATGATGAGTTTGTCAGAAGAAATCACGAAAAATTAATCCGCAATAAACAATACCAGATGCTTTTAAGTGCTAGAAAAGATGGTTTGGTTTCGGGTGTAATTGTTACACATGCTTTGTATAATGAGGTATTATTTCAAGCTGCTATTAGATTGTTAAATGAAGAGAATGATTCACAAAGATCACCGAATAGAACCTGGAACCATGCGCAAGTTATGGAGCAATATGATAGATTCGGAAAAATAGTAGCAGATGAGCTTGATAATTACCTAGTGCAGCGACCTCTTTCCTCTCCAAAGCTTACTGGTTCACCCGATGGAGCACATGGATTAAATTTACCAAGCATCTTCCTAGAAGCTTATAAGCGCGGAGTTATTGGACCGTCTCGACTCGCAGATGCACTGGGACCCTCAGCTGGGACTTTAGAGACGTATTGGTATCTGCAACGAATTGGGGAAGTCACTGTAGAGTAACACAATCTAATTAGCTACAATTGTGTTTTATGTTCAAGAACTACAATTATGCTGGCTAATCTTAATATTACCTTTAGAACGACTGGTAGGGGTAATCTAGATCAAGTCGGACACCAGCTCAATGAAATTTTGTACGACCTCGATTCAGAAGATACGAGATCTATAACGAAACAAATTCTTTCATCCGAAAACGGCATAGCAATTCCTGAGAATGAATTGAAACAATTTGATAAAGCATTAGTTTTACTCGAAGAACTATTGAAAATTACTGAGATTCATGAGCTAACTTATCATGAGCACTACAAAGTTATGATGGTGATTGATTCTTATTTTAATCTCATCAATCGCTATAGTACACATTTTAATAACTCTCCAACATATAGATTGGAGTTTGATAAAGTTCGCAAGAAACTTGACCGAAAAGACCACAACACTCATGCTTTATTATTACTAAGCACTCTTAAGTGCTTAAAGGAGGAGACAAGCGCACGCGATACAGATCAGTATAAAGTTTCGAACCTACACCAATTACTTCTTACTTTTTATTTCTCACCCCATGCAAAAGATTCATCATCCATCCCAGATGTGCAACTTCTGCTGACAGGTGGAAAAAGGAACGTTCATATACATCAATTTGAGATCTCAAAAGCTCTTTTGAGTAGATTACGTCCTGATCATAGAGATATAGCGTTAGCTCTATATAATAGTGAAAACTTGTCGGCTGCATCTGAATTCTTCATTGGTATTTTAGATCCCGAAATACGAGAGAAATTTTTGGCAGCTTACGAGCAAGATACGCCTAAACCCGCGGACAAAACATCCTCGGCTAACATAGTGTGGAGGCTTAAAAATACCTCTATATCTCAAGCCCATAATGTTAATTTACTTTTCACGACCTATCCTCTTTCGCTTGTATTCGAACAGAATTATTTCGGGGAGCGAAGTTTGGAGTTGCTACAAGAGGCATATGATACTAGAAAAGCTGGAACTAGTTCGGCAATTAGGAAGCTTGAAGCAAAAACAACTCCCTATCGTATCGTTTATGTAGGTTTAGGTATACATTTTCCATTTGGTTCAACTTTTGAAGACTTAGAGATTGTCTATGAGTGCAATGCGTTAGTCTCAAAGGATCTTAGCCGAACAGCAACACTGGTGCTTGAAGGTAGAGTCTCTCCAGAGTTTATCCGCTGGGCGACTGGACAGGGTGTACATCTTCAAGGAGCAGTTCCGCATGTGGAGATTTTATATCGCTTTCGACTTCCGAGCGGCCAAAGCTATTTTCTTCCACTTCAACATGTTCATTCTTCACACTCCTATCCTCATCTTTTCAATAACAGTAACTTCTCTGAGGAAGATCGAATGGTTGTTAATGGTATTCGAGCAGCGATTTCGCAAAATAAGCTTCTTGAACTCCTAGCCACACCAGAAGATGGAATCCATGTCGAAGATGCCCATAGACTTGCAGCCTTAAACCCAGCTGATCTAACGTTAGAGACTGACACAGTATACCTACTCAATCATGGTAATGCTTTGTGTAAAGCACTTATTCAGTGTTGGAATACTTATAATCAAAATGATGGTCGTGATGCTGAGATTGAACTTAAATGCTCTATGGGTGATTTAGTAGCCCTCTTCGATCAGATATTTTTTTCTCAGCCGGGGTCGAGGTCACTGAATCTCACAGAAGCAGAATATCAAGATCTGAGAGAAAGTGTTGTCAAAGAAGTTGAATATTTAATTCTTGAGAGAAATTCGGCCGAGTTAACTCGCGACAGATATGAATCCTCAGATCCCATGGGAATTGCTCTCCGTAGTTCTCGTATTAAGGATGGATATCCAAGTTTTCTTCCTCCACAAGGAATTTCACTTGATCCTGCGCATATGGTTCTAGATATGCTTCAGTCCAACATTAGAGACCAGCGCCCAAGAACATATACAAATCGTGAGAGATTTATCACCACCCCAGATCAGTTTCATGCTATGATTGAAGATCTTCCAAGCCAGCGAAAAGTTTTAATCAGATATAGTGAGCCATCTTCTACGAAAAATGGTGTAAATCAGAATGTAGTTGAAATTAAGTTCACACCAAACGATTCAGATCATTCCATTGAGAGTCGTATAATGGATCTCGAATTAAATATGCTACGTTTTAATATTAACAGACTTGAATCTCTAAATGATGATGCTGAATTCCTTGAAGCTCAAGATGAAGCGTTAGCTATAGCTTGGAATTCGTCCGTTAAAAAAAAGAATTTAGATGAGACGGAGAATAAGATACTTTTGACTCAGGTATTTTCACAACTTCATTCTCTCAGACGCAATCTCGACTCTCAAATTAAAATACTAAGAAGGGAGTGGCCTGATGAAATTGCTTCTTTAGCAGATAGATTTCCTAAAGATCAACTTAAGGCAGAGATAAATAGATGCAATGCAAAATATAGAGCTCTAGAGCTTCCTCTTCTGAGAGATTATGAAGACGTACTTAAACGTATGGTCTTTGGGCCACTTCCTGAAACTGAAGACTCATGGGAAGAACACTACAGGGGAATTAATCCAAAAAAATACTTGAAGGTATTAATAGAAATTAGAGATGTTGACGCCTTTAAATTAATTGATGTTGTAGATGGTGAAGATCGTCTGATATTTAATCGCGAACCTCTTCCCGGAGATGTTGCATTTTCACCACATGAAAGAGCTTCCCATTCGGAGCTAGCTGGCGGATTGAATATTTATGCTGCTGGACAAACACTTTTCGAAAGACATAGAGTCGGCTTCGTAAGATTCTCAAACTGGTATGATTTTAATCAATCGATACAACTCGATGTGCCTTATTTTGTGACCAAAAAGGACAATGGGTCGGGACACTATCGCCCAGTTGTTGATACGATTTCATTTGGAAGAACGAGAGTTGAAAGATTTATCAAAAGGTATCATGAGTGGGCTAAAGATATGAATTTAAAGCCACATGTGAAGATTCCTAATGAAGGGATACAAAGAGTTGATCTGTTATTACCTGGGATCTATTTATCTTGAGATTAAGAAAATCAAGACTGTACAGCTGACGATTCCGATCAAACCCAAATGTTTTAGATGCTAGTCGCTTATAAAGAATCCACAAACTATCGCCTGCCTTCCTTTCCACCTGGTTTTTTGAAGCCACTAGGCTACTATCTGGCACCAAAGAAAGAGCCGTATGAGTACATAATCAATTTTGTTGAAATTGAACGGGTAAATTCTTTTCTACCTATTCAAATTTACTCAAAATTTGCTATAAGAAAACCCTAGCGCTAAGAAGTGTGAGCATGCAAAACAAGTTAATAACAAGTAAAAGTGAGAAAATTATATGAAATATTCAGTTAGGATTTTAATGATTACCCTTATTGCTTTCCTTTTTGGTTGCGGGGGAGGGGGCGGTGGCACAGATAATGATGATAATAATCTCGATCTTGCCAACAATTTTGCAGGAACATGGTTAATTAGTAAGGAGCTAACTCAAAGTTACTGGATCTTCAATGAAGATGGTACTTTCGAAAAGAAACGCGCAGGTGAACCTGTCGATAGCAATAACCACTTTGTTGGCACTTACACTGTAATTGACGGAGCTTTGAGTGGCAAGTTTACAAACCCTGGAGTTGGCACAGGGGAAATAGAAGCAACTATTACTGAAGACGATACATTGCTAATGGATTTTATAGAACACTGGCATACGCCTTACAAAGTAGTGCCATGCGTTGGCGTTAGGCAATAATACAAATAATAATTAATTTCAGCTGGGGTTCTCTTAATTTCATAGGGAGCCCAGCTTTAACTTATAACTCGCCTATTTTTTTACACTCTTTTAGTGGAATCTTAGCCAAGTTTGTTGAGATTAATAAAAGCCTAAAAACTCAGTAACTTAGAGTGAGCTTGTAGTATGTCCTAAAGCTTCAAACGGTGGCATTATAATAAGAGGTATATCGTCTTCCTATTCGGCCCTTATTTTGACCAATTTTTTGTGTTACATCTCCTGACGAAGGTTCCATAATGATAAATAGATATGGTTCACATTGGTTATCATGTAAGAGAAATGGCAGTCGGTGCAACCACAGATGTGAATGCTAACAAGGCCATCACCGAAACTGGCGAAACATTGACAGATGCCGCAGTAGGAGTTAACGACGCAGCGCTGTCACCTGAGGAAGTCGGTGCATCATTAGCAACAATTCTCTGTAGATCAGGTCTACCACCTAGTGTCATAGAAAAAGCCGTACTAGGTGGAATACAGGAAGCAAAAAGAATCAAGGTTTCATCGAAGGTATCTGATACAAGAGAATCCGTTCGAAAGGAGCTGAGTCTTCCTTTGAATGCCACCGATGAAGCGGTTTCTTTAATACTGAAGGCAATGGAAATTGCCCTTAATTCTTATGCCGAGAAAAAACAAGAAATAGGTAAATTCATATCGAGAGATATAGATTCCGTCATTAGGTCAGGCGATACGGGCCTTACCTTGAAAGCTTCAGTAGATGATCAATTCATAGATTATACATTTAATCCTGGCATCGAAGGTGCAAATTCTCTAAATCAATCATTAAGAGTTGCAATGGCAAAATCCCTTCTTGAAAACGAGGACTTTCTAAACTTTGCTTCAGAAGTTATCTCAGCAGGCTATCGGATGGACATTCATCTCATAACAAACTGGGAAAAAATTGTAGGACGTTCTCCTTTAAACACCATCTATCATGATTACTATTTCCGAACGCACGAGCTCTCATTTTCAGTGAGAGTCCCGAGCGGAAATGAATCCGCAGATGTGAGTTTATTTGGCTACTACATGGACTCTGTAAGAGAGTACGGAATCGTTCAGTTGGATGCATTAAACGTGCCTGAGCGAAACTTATGGCAGAGAGTCAAAGACTACTTCCAGAGGCGAGAGGAGCTTAAACGTCTATACGGGAACCCTAATAATAGTATTTATGAATATCCGCTAAACCCCTTCTTTCTTCCAACTGCTCCTTTTGAGCCACCAGGCAACTGCTAGCACTTGTCTGACCAGGCCTCCCGGCTAATGCACTTATATTGTAAAAATTCATTAACTTAGAGTGAGTTTGTAGTATGTTTATTCCAAGTTAGTATACGAGTTTAGAATATATTATAATAACTATCGAGACTGCTTTAAACTAGGAGATACATATGGTTTCAGGTCCTAACTTTGGTGATAAACTTACTAAACCTATCGCTGATAAACCAAGTGTTGCACATGGTGCTATTCTTCGACTTGCTGGTCTTGTTGAGGAAAAAGCTGATATTGCTGAAGCTATAAATAGCTTAAGAGAGTTGGGAGTTAATTATCATGATCTACCAAGAACAGAGAGACTATCCCTTTGGGGCGCTGCTCAAACCCTTTTTAAAGATGAAAATGCTAAATCCGCTTCTGAGGTGTTAGGAGCAGTTGGAATTAAAGCTGATCAAGAAAATGTAGGAAAAGTCTTAATCGTTACCTTTCCTTGGAGCGGTTCTTCAAAACCTGTAGATGCGCTAGCCAAGGATCTTTTCCTAGATGAAAAGATAAAAGCCTCTTTTAGTTTATTTATTGACAGAGATGTTGAGACAACACTAAGAAGAGAGTTTGGATTAGGTGGAGTTAAAACTTTTACCCCTGATTCAGGTTTCGTAAAGGCAGCTCAAGTTTTCAAGGAAGAGATCGATCCACACCTTACAGATTCTCAAAGAGATGAGCTTGATGATGCTATTAAAAGTGCGAAAGAAAAAATACTTTATGAATCTAGATCTATTATTACAGATCCTATAGGTGAAATTCAAGGACCGATTCCCTCGAAAACTCCTCATATGCGCACATTAGAAGAGAAGTATCCAGAGCTATTTTCTAGCGAGTTGAGACGATCTCTTCAACGAATAGGAATATATGATAATGATGAGTTGACAAGACCTCCACGTAAAGAATTTCTACATACCCAAGGAACTTTTAATGAAAACACTGGAGATGAGATGAGAAGATTACATCAAGTTCTAGTCGAGATGCGAATATTACAAGATTCTCAAACCGGAGCATTATCAGAAAAATTAAGAGGAGGCCGTATCTTGCCCGAAACCAAAGGCGAGGATCCAACGAAAAAAGATTAGCCTAGGCAGCTAACTTTCTCTCAGCTTCTTCCTCAGAGATAACCCTCGGAAATCTTGGACCACACATATACCACCCATCTTTAGAGACGCTTTTTATATATCGCTGCATTACATGGCCTGTTCGTTTGTCAAAGAATCCACAAACAATTGCTTGCTTTCCTTTCCACCTGGTTCTTTGAAGCCACCAGGCTCCTACTGATGGGGAGAATGCTATTGTTTCCCCTGATATGAAGATCATCTCTTCTTTTTTAAATTTGTGCCCCTCCAAAGAACCGCTTCTTACAGTGATATCCTCGCCAGACACCTCGATTAATAGGTAGTTCATAAAACCCTCTAAAAAAATCTGAAATTTGCCGAAAAGTTCTCTTATGACTAGAAAAGTCTGCGAAGGGCGAGTAGGACTGCTGTAAGTCCCATGGCTGGTAGAGTTTCATCTAAAGCCCCTTATAATTAGAATAGGGTAGAAGTGCTTAAATGCGCAAGGAGGATTTTATTGAGTTGAAAAGAGGTCAGACCAGACAGGTGCTAGCAGTTGCCTGGTCAGGATCTATCGTCCGCGCTAGCGGACGAAGCAGCAATAGGGCGGCCTGACCCCCAAGTCATTCTAATTAGCCGTAAACCTAACCTCAATCTCAGATGGAATTAGCTTTATCGTCCATTCATCAGTATTTATTGCATCTCCCGATAGAACTTCGAGCCCAGTTGATCCTCTTTTTAACCTGCAACTTCCAACACCACTAAGAGGTATAATTACATCGCAGTTAGAAGATCTCCCTATAGTGAGCTCAGTAAACATAGGAAACTTATGTCTAACTGGACCAATTCTATACTCTCCATAAAAGTCGCTTTTTTGCTCAGGAATAATTAATGTTGTGATGTGGTAGGAATCGACATTAAAGCTTGATTCAGACAAAGCTTCGAATTCAGAAGTTTTGGTTTTAATCTTAAAACCTTCACCCTCCCTAAAGACATGAAATAAGTTAGAAGGTCCTTTCATAAATACTCCTTCTTCTCCAAATGAGCAGAAAGCCTCTCTCACTGACCAAACAGTTGGATTAGGTGAATTTGCTTCTTTAACAAATAAAAAAAGAGTCATCTGTATGTTCTATCGGAGAATTTAAAGAAAAGTTTCTCTTGACACATAGAGTTAGCTAAGCTAGACTAAACTAAATGAAAAAAAAGCCAATAATTAAACTAATAAATACTCATCAGGCTAAATCCGAACTATCAAAGCTGATTCGTGAGGTTGAGGAGGATGGCACTCTGATCAGGATATGTAGGAATGGAAAACCTATAGTAGAGCTAAAAAGAGTTACGGAAGTAGGAGACCCAACAATCGTTGATCCTTTACTTTCAAGAATCACAATAAAGGGTGACATTACTGAGCCAGTGAGTGAGGATGATTGGCCAAAGGAATCTCGCTAGTGCTGCTACTAGACACGTGTACCCTAATATGGCTGGTCGCTGGATCGAACGATCTATCAAATAGAGCAAAATCAGAAATTCAAAACTCTGGTGGTAGGTTGTTCGTATCATCGATCTCGGCACTAGAGATAGCCATAAAGGTGAGAAACAAAAAACTGAAACTACCTATTGAAACCCAAGACTGGTTTAATGGAGCGTTAACCCATCACCAAATAGTTGAGATCCCAGTTAACTCAACAATCTCTGTAATTTCGGCAAACTTGCCCCTATATCATACAGATCCGTTTGACAGGATAATTGTTGCAACAGCCGAAAGTATGGATCTAAAAATTATTACCCCTGATAAGTATATAAAAAAATACACTAACGTTTTTTGGTAAAAATGAGATCTGAATCTATACAGACTTCCTCTGAAATACTTAAAGGCGCTCTTATCCCACTACCAAGTTTTTTAGCTGTTCTTATCACTCGTAGTTCATCATAGAAGGGTAGAAATGAGTTTAAAATCTGTCCTCCACCTTCAACAATTACTGAATCAATTCCAAAATCTAAAACTCGCTTTAGTATTGCTTCAATATCATTCTCAGGGAATGTGTATATATATCCATCAATGACTGCTTCATCATAGCCGAATAGAATTACAGGTGCAGTTGGGTTAAATATATTAAGCGCTCTATTATTTAATAGCCTTCTTCTCCTATCTAAAGCAATTCTGCAGGGATTTCTGCCCTTAACAAGTCTGGTATCAAGTTTTGGATTATCGATAAGTACAGTCTCACTACCAACAAGTATTCCTGCCTCTTTTGAGCGCCATTTATGAACCTCTAAGTTAGAGCTCTCCGAGCTTAGATAAACTCGCTCTTTATTTAGAGGTGCTATGAATCCATCAGAACTTTCAGCCCATTTTAAAATAATATATGGTCTATTTTTCTTGGCTCCGCAGAAAAATCTAAAATTTTGCTCTTTAACCTTTTCTTCAAGTACTCCAGTAGTAACATCGATCCCATGATCGCGCAGGATTTTGGCTCCACCACCATTTTTGGGATCTAAGGCTCCAATTACAACTTTTTTTATCCCAGAGTTTATGATCCTTTGAACACATGGAGGGGTTTTTCCAAAGTGAGCACATGGTTCAAGAGAGACATAAAGTGTGCAACCTGTTGGATCTTCTAGCTTTGATAAAGCATTTACTTCTGCATGAGGTCCACCATAGTATTCATGATAGCCTTCTGCTTTAATCTCAGATCCATTAGCGATAACGCATCCAACCATCGGATTTGGGCTAACCTCCCGTTCTCCTAAGGCAGCAATTTCAATGCAACGGCTCATTAAATCCATAGCACTAGACTTATTACTTTTAAGTAATTTAAACTAATGGGTCTGTGAAAGGATTCTGCCATCTTCATCTTCATACCCAGTATAGCCTGCTTGATGGTGCAAACAAGCTTCCTGATATTCTTAACACTGCAAAGGAAAGAGATCAGAATGCTATCGCTATGACAGACCATGGAAATCTTCATGGGGCCATTGAGTTCTATTCGGAGGCGAAAAAGATCGGGATAAAGCCAATAATTGGATGTGAGCTATATGTCACCCCCGGTTCAAGGTTTGATAAGAAAATGGAGCGACATGGAGGAGAAGGAACTAACCACCTTACTGTTCTTGCAGCTAACAATGAAGGATATAGAAACCTATGTGCTTTAAGCACTTTAGGATATAGGGAAGGTTTTTATTTTAAACCTAGAGTAGATCATGAGCTTTTAACCCGTTATAGCGAGGGTTTAATTGTACTTAGTGGTTGTCTTGCATCTGAGCTGTCTCAGTGCGTGCTAGAAGATGACCTTAAAGGAGCTAATAAACTACTTGATTATTATTTAAAAACATTTGGCGACAGGTTTTATCTTGAGGTTCAGCCTCATATGATCCCTGAGCAACAAAAGTTAAATAAGTTTTGTATTGAAACAGGTAAAGAAAGAGGTATACCGATAGTTGCAACTACTGATTGCCATTATCCAAATGTTGAAGATCACTATGCACAAGAAGTTCTAATGTGCATATCTACTCAGAAAACAATTCACGATCCTACAAGACTACGGCATGTTGGATTTACACTTCACTTAAAAACCGAAAGTGAAATGGAGGCAGAACTAGGGGATGAATCTTGGGTAGGTGATGCCCTCAGGAACTCCGGTGAAATAGCAAAAAGAGTAGAGCTAAATTTCGATTTCTCAAAGCACTTTATGCCAGTCTTTGATGTGCCAGAACCTAAAACTCCTGATGAACTAATGGCAGAGCTTTCAAGGGAGGGATTAAAAAAGAAGCTATCTCTCTTTTCACTAACAAAGCAAGAAGAAAATCCCTACTGGGAACGTCTTGAAACAGAGATAAAACTGATTACTGAAATGGGATTCTCAGGATATTTTCTTGTAGTTTCTGATTTTATCGTGTGGGCTAAAGAAAGCGGCATTCCTGTAGGTCCAGGAAGGGGAAGTGTTGCGGGATCCCTTGTTGCCTATGCCTTAAGAATTACTGATGTTGATCCACTAAAACATAAGCTTCTTTTTGAGCGGTTTTTAAACCCTGAAAGAGTTAGTTTGCCTGATATTGACGTTGATTTCTGCATTAACGGCCGAGATAAAGTTATAGAATATGTAGTTCAAAAGTATGGAAAAGATAAAGTTGCTCAGATAGCAACTTTTGGAACCCTTAAGGCTAAGGCTGCAATAAAAGATGTTGGACGTGCACTTGGTCTTAGTTATGCCGAAACCGACAAAGTTGCTCAGTGGATACCCGCACCAAGGCAAGGATTTGATTATTCATTGCTAGATTCTCTGTCAATGGAGCCAAAGCTTCTTGAGTACTCAAGAAATGACGGAAAGGAATTAATCTCATTAGCCCTAAAACTTGAAGGACTAACAAGACACAGCTCAACACATGCTGCCGGAGTTGTAATTGGGGATAGACCGCTAATTGAAATGCTGCCAATGATGGTCGATAAAGACGGTAGAGATGTCACTCAATATACGATGGCGTATGTTGAAAAAATCGGTCTAGTTAAGTTTGATTTTCTCGGACTAAAAACACTAACTGTAATCCAGACAGCACTCGATCTAATAGAATCATCACGTGGAATAAAAATAGATCTTGAGACTTTATTTTTAGAAGATCCGAAAACCTATTCACTTCTCTCTGCTGGAAATACAACAGGAGTCTTTCAACTTGAATCAAGTGGAATTACCGAGATGGTTCAAAAGCTTAAACCAAACTGCTTTGACGATCTCGTAGCTATATTGGCACTTTATAGACCTGGTCCACTAGATTCAGGAATGGCAGATCATTATATTGAGAGAAAACATGGAAGGGAGCGAGTCGAGTATATTCATCCCCTTATGGAAAGAAGTCTCGCTGATACGTACGGAATCATGCTCTATCAAGAGCAGATAATGCAGCTTGCAAGAGAACTTGCTGGTTACTCACTCGGAGAAGCAGATCTTCTTAGAAAAGCCATGGGTAAAAAGATCCCTGAAGAGATGGCTAAGCAACGAGTAAGATTCGTCTCAGGATCTGTTGAACGCGGAATACCTGAGAGATCAGCCGGTGAGATATTTGGCCAGATGGAAACTTTTGCTCGGTATGGTTTTAACAGAAGTCACTCAGTTGCATATGCAATGGTGTCTTATCAGACTGCATATTTAAAGGCTCACTACCCAGTTGAGTTTATGGCAGCTCTCATGAGCAATGAGGCTGGGGATACTGATAAAATACTTAAAGATCTAAATGAATGCAGAAAGCAGAATATGGAGATTCTGCCCCCTGATGTTAATCAAAGTACAGCAAGTTTTTCAGTTTCGGGAAATGCGATCAGATACGGACTAAGTGCAGTAAAAGGAATAGGTGATAAGGCTGTTGAATTAATAATTGCAGAACGTGAGCGAGGAGGTGACTTTAAATCGATCGATGATTTTATCTCCAGAATGGATTCGCTCAATAAAAGAGTTATCGAAAGTTTAATTAAATGTGGAGCCTTTGATGGAACAGGCGAGTCGAGACGAGGAATGCTCGAAGCTCTTGAAGGACTCTTAAAGAAAGCTAAAACCAAAGACAATGGACAGCTTTCACTCTTTGGTACTGCACCACTTAAAAGAGAAGTGCCTGAGTGGCCTATTAATCAAAAACTCAGTTTCGAAAGAGAGGCCCTTGGCTTTTATATTTCAGGACACCCTCTTGAGAAATTTAGAGCAGAACTAAAAAAACTTGGCGTCCTTTCAACGGATGATATTAAGAGTTCTAGCCCCAGTGTTAGGATCGCCGGTGTTGTAACTCAGCTCAAATTAAAAAACACAAAAAAGGGAGATAGATATGCTTCTTTCTTGCTTGAAGATTGGCTCGGAACTATAGAAGCTCTTGTATGGCCAGATGTTTATAGAAGTGTTGCCAATATACTTGTTGCAGATGAGCCAGTTATTGTAACAGCAAGATCTGAGATTACAGAAGAAAGGCGGAATCTTGTAGTAGACTCGATCGAATCTCTTATATCTATTCGGGATAAGACAGCCAGATATGGTTTGCTTAATCTATCTGTTGATGATGACCTAGAATCCCAAAAAGATAGATTGGTTAATATTCTGGAAAAGCACAGAGGTAATTGTCCACTAAAGGTTAGAATTGATGTTGATGGTAGGTTTCTGTCTTTGGTCTTAAAGGACAAACGAGATGCCCCGATCTCTGTTTCGCCCTCTGAAACCCTGTGTGAAGAGGTAGAACTTGTTTTTGGAAGGCCAGTTCTTTCGTTTGTTTAGGAGGGAATAGAGTTTTTTGTTACTTGGGGGTCACCCCTGGGAGGCCTGACCCCCAAGTATTTTCTTCATTCGCGTTGGCTGCTAAGGCAATAATATAGCGGCCTGACCCCCAAAAGAGTATCCTTACCTGGCGTGAAGATAACAATTAAAGATCTCCTCCCACCAATCTGGGTATCAACTCTGTTCGTTTTAGCTGCTGTATTTTGGGTTTTAGTGACCTTAAAAGAGATGGTAGTTCTTTTAGTTTTAGGACTTTCAATCGCCTATGTTATTGAACCTATAGTTCTAAAAATTCATAAGAGAGGAATTAGTAGAGCTAACTCTGTTCTTTTGGTTTTCTTGGTATTTTCTATAGGAATTTTACTACTTCTACTTTCAGTCTTACCTGCATTATTTAAAGAAGCAACATTACTAATCGAAAATCTCCCCCAATATATTGGCCTTGTAAGAGAGATTGTAAAAGATGCTCCTCAGTTTTTAGCAGGGTATCTTCCTGAATCTGTAATTAACAAAATCAGGTTTGAATCGATAGCAGGATACATTCCAAGTATAGATGGTGCTGCTATTAAAGCAGTGCTCTCAGGGCTCTGGAACGCATTAGCTCAAGGCTATTCAGTAACATTAACTATTGTAAACTTAGCACTTCTTCCATTTATAACATTTTATCTTTCAGAATCTTTTCCAAAGATCCACTCAAGTGTTTTGGCACTATTTCCATCTTCACTAAGAGCTCCAGTGAAAACTATAACTGGAGAGATAGACACACTTCTTCGTGCATTTATCCGTGGTCAGGTTGTCGTTGGAGCCATATTATTCGTTCTTTTTGCCCTTAGTTTAGGAATCATGGGGATAAAGCTCTGGTTATTGCTTGCATTCATTTCAGGATTCGGCCAGGTTGTGCCGTATGCTGGTTTTGCGATCGGAATTATTTTAAGCACAATAATGACGATTGTAACTTTTGGAACATTCTCTTCAGTAATAACCGTTTGGATTATTTACGGCATTATTCAGCTTATTGAAGGCTTCATCGTAACCCCTAAAGTAGTTGGTCAAAGTGTAAATATGAGCCCACTTGAGGTTATAATAGCTCTTTTTGCCGGTGGTGCACTTTTAGGACTTTTAGGAATATTTTTAGCTGTACCACTAGCAGCGGCATTTAAAGTTATATTTAAACATGCTCACGGAAGACTTATGAGGTCGATGAATGAAGCTAGTAGCTGATAAGATAATTGAGCTTGCTCTGCTTGAAGATATGCCATTTGGTGATGTCACAAGTGAGCTTTTAGTTGATAAAAAAACTAAAGCCAAAGGTGAATTTATAGCCAAAGAAAATGGAATTCTTTGCGGAATAGATCTTATTCCACTTATATTTGAAAAAATTGGAAAAGTTGAATTTAAAGCCAAGCTTGAAGATGGAGCAGCTTTAAAAAAAGGGATGCCTTTTGCCTCAGTTGAGGGTTCTGCAAGAACACTTTTAGCTGGGGAAAGAGTAGCTCTAAATTTCTTGCAGCATCTATCAGGTATAAGCTCTAGAGTGGCTCGCTTAAAAAATCCAAAAGTATTGGATACAAGAAAAACAACTCCAGGTCTTAGATATCTTGAAAAATACGCAGTAAAAGTTGGAGGAGGAAAAGTTCATAGATTTTCGCTTAGTTCTGCAGTTATGGTGAAAAATAACCATATTGATATCGTTGGCCTAAAACCAATTCTATCAAAATTAAAGCCAGACCCTTTTATCCCAGTAATTTTTGAGTGCAGAGATCTAGCTGAGGTTGAAGCAGCATTGGGAGTAAGTCCAAGAGGGGTCTTGCTTGATAATATGAATCTTTCAGAGATAAAGCGCGCTTCAAAGTTAATTCGCGCAAAAGACCGAAAGATATTTATAGAAGTATCAGGCCAGATTAATGACTCTAAACTAGCTCAGTTTAGAAAAATTGATATTGATGGAATTTCAATGAGTTCACTAACGCGTGGGGTAAGGCCGCTTGATATCTCTATGAGAATACGATGAGACGCCATGAAACGCTTCGAATTTGACACTGTAGGTACAACAATGGATGAGGCAAGAAAGCTTTCATCAGTAGTAGACCCTCCATTTGTAGTAGTTGCTCAGCAACAAACAGGGGGTAGGGGAAGGCAGGGAAAAGCTTGGCTAAGTGTAGGTGGAGCTTATTTAGGAACATTTTGTCTTCCAAAAAAAAGGGGAGATCTGTCTGGATTATCCTTAGCGATTGGAGTTGGAGTTGTTCAGGGACTTAAGATTAAAGAGGCAAAACTAAAGTGGCCTAACGATATTTATCTAAACGGAAGAAAATGTGCAGGTATTTTAATTGAAGTTCAGGATAAGAGTGTTTTAATTGGGATCGGAATAAATATTAATTCCGCACCTGAAGGATTTGCGCAACTAAGTAATCTAAATATTGATGATGTAAATAAGAAATTAGATCAGATTATTCCAGAGATCAGTGAAGTTTTTATGATGAAGGGATTTAGCCCATGGATGGATCCATTCAATGAGCTTGATTTTCTTAAGGGTAAATCACTTAGAGCTGGCGAAATCAAAGGAATCGGTACAGGAGTCGATAGCTCAGGAGCTTATCTGATAGACGTGACTAAGAGAGTTATAGCAGGTAGTATAGAGTTCGATGTTAGTTCTTGACGTTGGTAATTCTAGAATTACCATCGGAGTTTTCGAAGATAGGATTTTAAAAGATAAATATTCAATTCCAACAAATAGAGTTGGAGAGATATGCTCCATTTCTAATGTTGAGCCTCAAAAGTGTCTAATCTCTAGTGTTGTACCGGAAGTTAATGAGCTTCTTTGTGAGCTATTAAGAGCACACTTTCATGTTGAACCCTTTATTTTTGATCCATTTGTTCATTCACCAATAAAGTTAAAGGTTGATGGGTTTGTTGGCACTGATAGGGTTGTTAATGCTTATGCAGCACTAAAGTTGATAGGTGCTCCTGTACTATCGGTTGATCTTGGAACAGCAACCACGTTTGATCTTGTTGATAAAAATCGTGAATTTGTCGGTGGTGCAATATCGCCTGGACTTAGAGTTTCGCTTGATGCTTTAACGGAGGCGACATCGCAGCTTCCTGAGATTGATCTAGAACTTCCAGATAGACTAGTAGGTAGAACTACTGAGGAAGCTATGAGGTCAGGTGCGTTCTTTGGTTATGCTTCTTTAGTTGATGGATTAATTCAGAGATTTAAAGCTGAAGAACCTAGTCTTAAAGGAGTTGTATTAACAGGGGGATTAGCAACTTTTTTAGCTCCGTTACTGGATCCTTCTTATAAGTTAGAGCCAGATCTTACACTGCTTGGTTTATCCTTTATTGGGGAAGAGAGATAACGGAGTACTTGGGGGGCAGGCCGCCGCATTATTGCTTTGTCCGCTAGCGCGGACAACACGAAAGGTCAGGTTAAAAAACCTGACCAGACAATATCCTTTCTTAGGTGACCCTCTAAATTAACTTGATGAGGCAAGAATTAATCTAACTCTTGCAGGCATCTAAGAATGCATTTGCAAAATCAAGGGCATAAGGATGTGTATTTGAGTTACCTAAGAGCCATTCCTGCCTTTGTATGAATTTTGAATAACAATCTTTAGCATTTTCAAAGTCGCCGAGCTCTTTATATCGCTCTGCTAATCTAAATAAGAGAACTTGTGGCTCGTTTAGCTCTTCATAAGCTAAAAGAAGAAGATCCATATCTTTAATATGAACTAAACCTTGAAGTGCTACATCAATAGGATAATTAAGAAGTTTTTTCGCACTTTCTAGATCTCCATTCTTTGCACTGAGTATTAGAAACCTAGGGTCTGTAGATATATCGAATGAATGAATTCTTGTTGGATCCAATGAGCAGATTGCTACAGCAGCATCTATACTTTCAGGGTATTGAACAAGATATTTTTCAAGAAGCAATAGAGTTTCTTCCTGGCTATAATTACCTTTAAGAATGTTCGTAAGTGGATCGATTGAAAATTGGCTGCTTACCTCATGAAATCCTGTCTCAAATGGCAATGAACCATTTAGAGAAAGATTATCAAAATATATCTCTTCAAATAAGCTAAAGTCTAACCTGTTTTTATTTACCCAAAGCCTTTGAGCTTCGAGATTAGTAGGTTTGCTAAGGAGTAGTTTTATTAGATTAAGAAGATCTTCTTTGGTTTTATAAGATGGTAGTCCCAAAGTATTTATTAGATCCTTATATTGGGGAACAGATGGAAGAATTGGAAGTAACCCTTGTGAGATCATCTCAATTGGCTTTATATCGCTCCTACATCGGGAATATTCATCATCCCTACCAATAACAAGACCTAGTTTAAATCTTTGGAAGTTTGCCAGATATTCTTCATAAGGAAGATAACCAACAAAATTAAGATCAATGATCTTTCTAAATTCAGCTTCTCCAGCGATAGTGACAGGTTCGATTTCATTGATTTTTAACAGAGTTTCTCGAAAATATATTAGATCAGCTATGTGTCCATAAGATCCAGCCCAAACAATCCCTTTTCTGTTTTTATTCTCTAACGCCGGAGTGTTAAGAAGGTAATTAGGAATTATTTCTATCTTATCATGCTCAATAATGTCCTTTAACCCTTTGCTGGTTACTGTAATAAGATCTGCAGCAGCTACAAGTTTCTTGAAATTAAGCTGATATCTAGATGCCTCCTTATAAGCAGGATTCCATTTTGGAAGAGAAAAAAAATTATCAGAAAACTCAATAATTGTTTTTAGTCCTAGTTTCTTTCTGCGATTTATGATCGATAGAAATTCTAACTTTCTAGGAAGATGTAGCACCAAGAGGCCTACCTGTTCTGAAAGCTCAAATGTGTCTTGGTGATTTTCAGGAATCTGAGCTATAGAAAGATCTTTATATTTAGTAGTTAGATACTTTGATGGAAAAGTAATTCGATATAAAAAATCTGGTCCATAACTACCAGGAAAAACATGAAGTATAGTTTTCATAGTATTGCTAGCACTGAAAGAGTTTCACCAGAAAGTAGAGGCCTAGGATTAGTTATTTCATATCCATTCTGGCTTAGATTGACTAAAGCGTCTTCTGTCACAGGCAAGTAGGCACTAACTTCTGAGCCAGAGCTAGTTTTTCCTTTCATCGCTTTGAACTCTGTAGTCTCAATATATCCTTTTACCTCAGCTGGTTGGTTTTCAAACTTGATAATAATCTTTGCACTCGGGATATCTAAAGGAAACTTTGAAGTCTGTCTAAAATAGAAGTACTTAAGTCCATTAATCTCAATAGGTGGAGATTCAACAGAGTAGTCCAATCTATAGCCGCTTTTAAAAGGAAACTTGAGAACAATCCCGTCTTTTGTGGTTTCAATCGGAACTTCAGTAAAAGATGATAGATCTAGGGCTTTAAGAAAGGAGATACTTTGAGTTTGAATTCCTAAAGAGTGGGCTAGCTCTTTTGGAAAATGTCTTGAAATCGAAGATATAGGCTTATTTAAAGAAAAGGTAAGCTCTTCTGCTACTGAAAATGAAGAATAAGATGTGAGGGTCACTGTTGAGATAAGAGCTATAACTGATCCTTTATCATCTCCGGTTGGGGGAGGCTTTTGATCTAGGTAGATCTTAATCATTAAAAAAAGAAGTAAAACTCCAACCGCTCCAAAAGAGAATGCTATTAACCTTTGATAAGGAAACATTAGGGGATATTCGTATCATTAAAAGCTAAAGATCTGCTACATCCTGCCGACAAAAGATTTTATGAGAGAAGAAGTTCTTACCTCACCTTTGGCATATGGGGGGGGGGCTTGGTATACCAAGCAAGCAGCTAGAAGAGTTCTACTATCACTTCCATATTCAATCATCCCTACTTTATTTGCGATTCATTACTGTGCAAATAACCCCACGTGCCCCGCCGGCGATATAGCCGGGTTTAGTGGATCACTTGGGATCGGAGCTGGGATATTTTTATCTAGTTACAAATGGTTAGGATCGCCTAAGAGACCATTTATTTCAGTAAACTTAGTTAAGCTTTCACTTAAGCTTGTTTTAGTAGCAGTTCTCTTTGCCTCTGCATTTCTTATAACAAAAGATAGTTTATTAGTCTTTGGAGCAGCAGCATCATACGGATTTACGATCTGGTTTATCTATGGCGCTTTTTCTTTTTGGGTTCTCAACAAATTAATTTATAGGAATAAAAAAAGTGAAATCTGAGCGTGGCGCTACAATGGTGGAGAAAGCTTTGCTGATTTCACTCATTGCTGTCATTGTAATTCCTGCTGCAAGAATGCTAGGGGCTACTGTTACTAAGCCTATGTGTACGGCGACTGGGCATTTGATTTATGCTGGGGATGGATCGACCGGTTCGATCCCCATAGAATGGGGGATTGATACTAACACTGACTTGCCCTATTGCTACGACAACGACGAGGATAGATATCTCTGGCGCTAAGAGCGTCTACGTCTACTAGCTAGTGCTGCAGCGCCTAAACCTAAGATAGCAAGTCCAGCTGGCTCAGGTACAGGGTTTGCATCAAGATAGAATTTTCCTGTCTGAGCTATGTTGTTTCTTGAAAGAGTGCTCCACTCCCCACCGTTTGTAAAATCCTGGGAGATAAGATTTGGAACAAGAGAACTGCCCGATTCTGCAAGTCCAACGCGCCAGTTCGGTCTTGCACTACCTCCCCCCATGTTTCCAGTATGAGATGCTACTGCCAAGAAGTAGCTACCAGGGTTTAACACAGTTCCACTTACATCCATTGATAGTTCATGAAAAGCGAAACCCTGAGAATCAGATAAACCAGTACTAGAGACACTTATATCATTTGGTCCTCGTGTAAGAGTTATGAAGGGTGCGCTCGCAGCAGATGGTTTTCCATCATGACCTACTTGGTAAATGAAAATTGCTAAATGGCGAATCTGGTCATCAAAGGGAGAGAAATATGTGCTAGCACCATCTGGTCCTCTTAAAAAATTTCCTCTAGTTTTTAGGGTTCCTAGATCATGTTGGTTATTCTCCACTGAGAAAAAATTCCCATGAATATTCCATCCATTAACTGTAAGATCTGATGCATTTTGCACAGCACTCCTTTGCGATATTGCCCCATTCTGAAGCGGGCTAAAGTCTGATAGCACAATCTGCGCCTCAGCCTGACTGAGCACCCCTAAGCCGACTAAGCCGACAGCTGCAACTCTTGCTTGCACTTCTTTAGGAACACCTGGCAAACACTTCGCTACCTGAGCGGTAACATTATAAATAATCCCCTGTAATCCTCCTCTATCCTGTGAGGTATTAGCTCCACCTAATCCAGCTTCTTTTGCTACTGCTAATTGCTCCATCTTTAATCTCCTTAAAGCGTTATACGAATACTACCTAGATATGTGACCTTAATCAAAGATATAAACAGGAATAAGTCAGATAAGGTCAGGCTTCCGCCTCCGCTTAAGCTACAGAGGACAAGAAACCGAGACCAGGCAACAATATCTGCCTGGACTGGTTTTCTTGTCGTTCGTAGCCTTAGCGAAGTAGGAAACCAGTCCTCTAAAGATTAGCTTCACCCAAGCCCAGACAATCTAAGGATTAGAGATGGTTTATAAATTCTCTAAATCATCCAGATCTTTTGACCTACCAGATGCTTTTTTATTAATCTTCAAGTCTTCAAGAGAGATTGTTGGGATCTGTAAAGTTTCAATTTCGAAGAAAACTTTATTCTCGAAAGCAGTATTAAACTCTAAACCAGTTATTCCAGTTAGTACCTCAATTCTCAGGGGTGGATGCCCCATTCTAAAAACCTTGTCTTTTTCTATTAGCGTATCAACTTCAAGTCCTGTATTAGTAAACCCAAACTCTTCGATACATTTTAAGACTTTTTTTGCATTTTCCTTAGAAGATTCGATCCAGATATCAATGTCACCGGTCGACCTTGGATAGCCATGACAGTTGACGGCATAACCGCCTATAAGAAGAAACTTTGCTTTATTTGAGATCAGCAACTTCAAAAAATCTCTGAAGTCGTCTGGTAGTTGCTTCATGCCCGTATAATACCTCACGAATTCTTGCTGCAGCAACCATTCTTTCCGCACAAGTTTTGGACTGCCAGTATGCTTTGTCAGAACCAATTGATCGTAGATCTGCTATTTCAAAAACTGATCGGTCTAGTTTGGTAGTATCATCTGACATGATTACCATTATAACAGAAATGCGATTTTCGTAACAGTAAAACCTCAGACATCTTGAAATACACTAAACGCATATCAGTTTTGAGTATAGGAGGATTTAAGGCAAACGAAGCAATGTTTCCTGCGACGCGTTTTGGCTTCGCCAAACCCGCGCTCGCCCTGCTATGCTCATTCAATTTTGAGCTTTTCAATCTCAAAAACTGATTCGCGCAGGGTTTAACATATCTGGGCTGCGTCTGGAGGAAGCTTGGTGGCTTAAATCGGTGCTCACCAATGGGCGTTCACAGCAGAAACATTCATCTCTAAGCAGCCTTGCGATTCTCTTTTTTGCCGAAGTATCTCTCAACTACAATCCTGCAAGCCTCATGGGCGCCAGCTTTTAGCCCGTCGATAACACTTTTCTGAGTTTGTTTAATCTCTAACCTTCTGTTCCAGGAATCGATAATAGTTTTTGATAAGTTTTCAGCTGTTAATCCTGCAAGCTCAACTCCTAATTCAGGACAAAGCAGTAATCTCATATACCCTCTTACTTTCGGAGCGTAAATTAGGCTCACAATTGGAGTCTCAACAGCAGATGCCAAGATTACAGAATGAAATCTCATCCCCATAAATAGCCCACACCGCCTCATTGCTGCTTGAATATCATGACTTAAATAATCTCTATTAAAGATCTTATAAGCACCTAACCTTGAAGCGACCTGATTTACAGCAGGCTCATCCATCGGATGGGTCGAAAATAAAAGCACTTCAAACCCGCACTCTTTTTTTGCTTCGCCAATGGATTTTACAAGTAGATCAATAAAATCTTCTTTTGAACCAAACTTTTCGTCCTTTCCAAGCCATGCATCAAAATACGATGTAACATTTACACCAAATATCTTTGCTTCCGGGGACAGTCCAGTTCTTGAGATTATATCCCGACCAACACTATCGGAGCTTACAGGATTAATAAAAGCCGCATCGCCAGTTACATGGATCTCTTTAGTGACGCCGATCTTTTCAGCAAGAGCCTTACTGTCATTTTCTCTCATTATCACAAGGTCGCATGAGTTAAGAACGAACCTTGCAAAGATCTCTCCAATTTTACTTGGAAATGGGCCTATCCCACATGAGTAGCAAACCACCTTGCAGCCAAGAAGCCTTGCAAGTGGAACTACGAAAATCAGGACAATCAGAAAATTAAAGGCAGGGTTGAAAAGTTTTTTCCCAAATATAATTCCATCGCAGATCAGTGCAATGTCACTTTTCTTTAGTGCAAGGAGAGTGGGGATTCCTAAGAATCTTAAACTTCCAGTCCATGGCATTATATCAACTGCTTTAACATTATACTTATCACCGTAGTTTTTAGAGATAAATGAAGGTTTAGTAGTTGGAACATAAAACTCAGCATTTGGAAGTTCTTTTGAAAATGATTCAAGAATGCTTGAGAGAATCGCTGCATCTCCAAGATTATTTCCTGAGTTAGATCCAAATAATGTAATGCGCGGAATGTTACCTTTCATAAACCTCACCTGGATTTAGTTCAATTACAGTTGAGTCTAAGCCCTCTTTTTCTACTAAACGCTTAAATTCTGCAGGGGTTCCAGTTAAAAATGGAAAAGTCGAATGATGAATTGGAATAACAATTGGAGATTCTAAAATTGTTAATGCTTCGACTGCATCCTCTGGCCCCATTGTAAATCTGTCTCCAATCGGAAGTAGTGCAATCTCAGGGGAGAATCGATATGTGATTAACTCCATATCAGAAAATAGTGCAGTGTCTCCTGCATGATAGATTGTTGTTTCTGGGGTTTGTAAGATCACACCGCAAGCTTCACCTGCATAAAGCACCTCACCATTTTTCTCATAACCACTTGAGTGAAATGCATGAGTAAGGGTAACAGCAAAATCGCCTTCTTGAACTGTGCCTCCCTTGTTCATCAGAACAACATGAGACTCTGGCACTCCTTCTTGAATCATGATCAATCCAAGTTCATAAGCGGCAAAGATCTTTGAGCCATATTTTTTAGCTAAGCTAGAAGCTTCACCTGCATGATCTGCGTGGCCATGGGTAAGAACGATATAATCGATCTTTGCAGGTTCCTTAAAGTTCTGAGGGCAGGCTGGATTTGCAGATAACCAAGGGTCAATAGCCCAAATTTTATCCCCACTTGTTATTAAACATGCTGAATGCCCAAGAAATTGTATTTTCATAAGATAAATCCTTTAGAGTTAGCTTCGCTACGAAGCCCTGCACTATAGCATATCTTCGGAGGAGAAATATCCCTTTCAATCGATATTTCACCGAGGCTTAGGTTGTTTAAAACCCAAGGGAAAAGGGTGTGCTCAAGCTCTTTCACTCTGGCTCTTAGGGAGTCTTCAGTATCATCGTTTTTTACAGTTAGTTTTGATTGAGCGATTTTTGGCCCAGTATCAACTCCATGGTCAACAAGATGAACTGTGCATCCATGCTCATGTTCACCAGCACTTAGGGCTCTTTTGTGAGTATCTAGCCCTGGATACTTTGGAAGGAGGGATGGATGAATATTTATACAACAAAATTCGTCTACAATGTTTGGCTTTAATATCCTCATAAACCCAGCCAATGCCACCAGATCAGGAGATTCCTGCTTTATGAGCCCTAGTAGGTTATCTTGAAGAATAATTGACCTAATTGATAAAGCTTTAGCTCGTCTTACTGCACCACAATTAGCCTTATCTGAAATTAGAGAGGTTACAGTGTAGTTTTTGGCTCCCCTAACTAGAGCCTCAAAATTACTCCCTTCACCAGATGCTAAAACTACAACATTCACAAAGTTTTAGAGTTGTATCAAAAAAAGGGGGACAGAGCATTATTTTAAGGTGTATAATGGCAAGGATGCGCCTTATAGCTATTTTGCTCTTAACCACATTTTCTTTTGCCGATCAGGACACCTTTGATATGAGAGCTAAACCTGAACCAACCCTTGACCCAAGGCTCCCACCTGTTATTCCTGGTGAGGAGGTAGAAAGAGGGGGTAAAAAGATGAAAGTTTGGTCATCCTCAGGCCCGGTCTATGTTCAAGACTTGAATCAAGAGCCTAGAGAATCCCCAGAGAACGTAATTGTTGATAAGCGCTAAGCTAAGATATCCAAAATAGACTTATTCATCTCATCCTCAACGCTTATAAGCTTAGCAGAGGCTGAATAGTAGTGAGATGAGATTATTACCTGTGGGATATCTTGGGCTAAGTCGCTGTTTCCGGATGAGATCCTTTCTGCAGCAGCGTTTATATCAGAGGCAGCCCTATTCATTCCGGCTAGTCCCGATCTAGCGATCCCTTCAACCATACCTTATTGATAGTCGGCCAAAAAGGACTTAGGCTTTAGGAAATTAGGGGTAGGAAAATTTCCTATTATGAAGATTGTTCTTGTATCAGTTCCAGATGAGGCCACGGCAAAAAAACTTGCCAGAAGGGCTGTAACTTCCAAGTTTTGCGCCTGTGTAAATATTATCCCAAGCTTAAGATCAATTTACTGGTGGGAAGGGGAGATTGAAGAATCAACTGAACTATTATTGATTCTAAAAACAGATCAAAAAAACGTTTTCAAGCTTGAGGAGCTAATTTTAGAGGAGCACCCTTATTCCACCCCGGAGTATGTAGTGTTAGACTCATCTTTTGTTACAGATAAGTACAAAAAATGGATAGGAGATAATCTTTTATGAGAATTCTTTTAGTAGTTTTAATTTTAAGTTCGGTAGCATTTTCTGAGGAAGAAAAGAAGAAACGAGAGCTACCAAAATCCGGTGTTCTTGCAGCAACATTTTTAGATAGAGCCGAAGGACAAGAAGTGCCTTCTGTCTGGGGCGAGGATGATTCAGGTGAAAAACCACCACTAGGCGCATCACTTTCAAGAAAAGACCTTGGTAAGTGGGAGGCCTCTTTAGTTAATCAAAGTGAGACAGATACTTACTACGCATTAATCTCAGTAGAATTTAAAAGTAAAACAGGCTCAAGTTTAGGATCTCACCGATTTGCATTTACACTAAAACCTGGTGAGAGAGTAGCAAGAGCTGTATCTGGCCCTCAAAGTGTAGATCAAGGTTTTGTAAATCTTGAGTCATGGAAGAATATTTCAGAAAAGGCTAAGAAAAAAGAATCTGCGCCAGAAGAAACTGAGGCAGTAGAAGAGGCTAAATAGTGAAACATATAATTGCGGTTGTCTCCGGAAAAGGCGGAGTTGGTAAATCTACGGTTGCAGCTAATTTAAGTATTGCCCTTGCTCAAACAGGAGCAAAAGTTGCACTTATTGATGGAGACTTTTATGGCCCAAGTATTCCTACATTGTTCGGTGGTGGCGAGGTAAAACCTGATCATGAAGGAAAATTAATACCCCCTGTTAAGTTCGGAGTTAAATATATCTCTCTTGGCTTTTTCTTACAGAACCCTGATGACCCAGTAATCTGGCGAGGGCCAATGTTTAATAAAGCACTAAATCAACTATTCAATGATGTATCATGGGGCGATGTTGATTACTGTATAATAGACATGCCTCCTGGAACTGGAGATGCCCAGATATCTCTTACCCAGATGGTAGCACTTTCAGGGGCAGTAGTTGTAACTACTCCACAGGAAGTTGCTCTTGCAGATGTAAGAAAATCAATAAATATGCTCAGAAAAGTTAATGTTGAAGTGCTTGGTGTGATTGAAAACATGTCAGGCTTTGTCACTCCAGATGGTCAAAGGTTTGATATTTTTGGAAGTGGTGGAGGAGAAAAACTTGCGCAAACTTTTGGCACAAGGCTACTAGCCTCTATACCTCTTATAGAAGAGATTCGAGTTGGTGGGGATGAAGGGGTTCCAATTGTCGCATCCGGAAAAGGGGAAGTATTTCATCTCATAGCTAGAGACTTAATAGAGACACTAGAAAGCCGACCTTCCGAGGCCTTGAAAATAGTTAACTAACCCTATAAACTCACAAATCTCAAATTATGGCATTTTTTGTTTATCTTGGTATTCATATAATTCTCTGTGTAACCCTTGTCGGGTTAGTTCTTCTTCAACAAGGAAGAGGAGCAGATCTCGGTGCTGCTTTTAGTGGTGCAAGTAACACAATATTTGGCGCTGGCGGTGCTGATCGTTTGATCGTTAGATTAACAACAATAGTAGCCATACTGTTCATGGTTAGCACAATTGTACTAGTAAATACCTTTTCATTTAGAGCACAAAATACTCCAGTTGCCGCACCAGCTTCTGAATTGGCTTCAGAATTAGTTGGTGAGATAGCTGGTGGTGCTAACAAGGCTCCTCCTGCCGAAGAAGAGCCTAAATAGATTTTTTGCCCAGGTGGTGGAACTGGCAGACACGCCATCTTGAGGGGGTGGTGGGAGAAATCCCGTGAAGGTTCAAGTCCTTTCCTGGGCACGTTTTCGCGCTAGGCGCTCCGGCCCAGGGGCGTCGCCCCTCTCGCGCCTGATCGGCGCGTTCACCCCATCTAGAAATCGCAGTTTATGTGATACTTCCCTCCGGGGGTCGTTTCGTCGCTTTGCTCCTGTGCTTCGCGCTAGGCGCTCCGGCCCAGAGGTAGCTTCCTTCTTCCTCCATGACTTGATATCGCATTTTGCGATATCAAGTCTCTAAGTTCCTGAAAAGACAGAGTAAACATGAAATCTTCGGGAAACCTATCTAGGTTTCTACTATAGTCCAATTGATTTCAAACCCGATTCCTGGTTCATCACTTGGAACTATAAATCCATCGCTGTGTTCAATCTGAAATAGGTCATCCACAAACATCCCGGTCGATACATCGCTTGGATAAATAAAATTGTCCAATGTTGCTAGTGCTAGATTATGTGCTCTACCTACTGCTGACTCAAGATACCCTCCTGCCCAACAACCAATACCTGCTTCCTTACACAATCTGTTTATTTCAAAGGCATCGCTGCCTAACTGTGAGAATTTTATCGATACAATCTTTCCAGCTTTTAGCTTAAGCGCCTTTCTACAGTCATCTGGGCTCCTGATACTTTCATCAAGGCATACTGGAATTGATATCTTGCTCTGAAATTTAGCGTTAAGTTCTAGTCCCTTCATCGGCTCTTCAATCATTAAAAATGGATATTTATCTAGAAATAATGGCTCATCATCAAAACTTTGGTTAGCATCAATCGAGATCGGTGCTTTTGGAAATGTTTTAAAGATCTGATCAAAAACCTCTTTTTTGGTCTCAGGTGTAACTTTTAGTTTTATTCTTTTAGCCCAAAGATACTCATCAATTTTTTTTAAAAGATTATCCATGTTCTCCTCAAGGCCAATAGTTACTCCGACAGGAACAGCTTTTTTTGTACCTCCATAAAGCTTCCAAAGTGGGATTCCTTTTTGTTTAGCCTCAAGATCTTTTAATGCACAAAACAGCCCGGCACCAGCCGCGCCATAATTAAGTATCTCGCCGGTTTTTAGGTAGTGAGGGATTATTTTAGTTTCAAGAAGAGATTTATGCTCTGCGATGTTTCCAAGGGTCGCGACTTCGCCAAGGCCGGTGAGAGAATTTGATTCGGCTGATATTAGATGAGTGTCTCTGGTTGCTAAATTCCAGACCGGGCTTATAAATGGATTTTTAAATTTAAGTGAAATAGTAGAATTTGAGATTCGGGTTATAGACACACTGTGAGTTATATAACTTGATAGGAAGAATGTCTCCCGTGCTATGTTTCTAGCTGTCGGGAGACGGCAGGCTTACCTTCCCAGTGAGCGTATACTGTCAATTATCCCTTTTAGCGTTCTTGTAAACAGCTCAGATATTGCTTGCAGGGTATCGTGTCTAGTCTTTGCTTGCTGAAGCAGTTCTTTAGCTGCATCAACTTTTGAAGTATCTCCGGTTGCAGTTGCATTCGCTAGATTGATATTTGCTCTCTCAAGAAGGCTACCCGCTTCCTTGGAGGCATCTCTAAGGCTTTGAAAGTTCAAATTACTTCCAGTGAAAACTTTTGACTGTAAGTCTGTTGCTAATGATCCCATATATCTCCTTTTTAAATATAACTTTAATTATTTACCCAGTCTTCCCAGGTCTCACTAGTTCTATCGGAAATATCGCTCAGGAGTTTCCTAGGGCAGGGTGAAAAGAACTGACTAGACCCCGAATACTACGCCAAACAAAGCCGTCTATGAGTTTTAAGATTATCAACGATCATCCCAACACCCCTTGCTACGCAGGATAAAGGGTCTGCTGCTACATGAAACTTTAGCCCTGTCTCTCTTGAAAGTCTTTCTGCGAGTCCTTTTAATAGGGACCCTCCTCCAGTAAGCCAGATACCTTTTAAAAGAATATCATGCGCAATCTCTGGAGTGCAGTTTTCTAGCCCTGTAATTACAGAGCTAACCATAGCCTGAATCGGCTCTTGAAGAGCGATTCTTACTAATGCATCTGAGATCTCAAAGTGTCTTGGAATTCCAGATGAGATATCAGTTCCTGAAAACTGTATAGTTTTTTTAGTGCCTGTTGGAAGGGCAGAGCCCAAAGCAATTTTTATTCTTTCTGCATCAAAGATCCCAATTTTAACACCAAACTGCCTTCTAATAAGCCTTTCTATAGCCTCATCAAGCTCATCGCCAGCAACTCTAATTGAATGTGAATAAACAATACCGTTTAAACTAACTACTGCAACCTCGGTTGTTCCTCCCCCTATATCGACAACCATATTCCCTTGTGCACGCTCCACTGGTAATCCAGCTCCAAGAGCAGCAGCCATGGGCTCTTCACATAAAAGTACCTCTGAGATCCCGGACGATCTTACCGCCTCAATTACTGCTTTCTTTTCTACGGGAGTAATCCCGGATGGTACACCAACAACAAGTCTTGGCTTTTTAATTGACCATCCACGGCGCACCCTTGAGATAAAGGTTTTAATCATAAGGCTAGTCATCTCAAAATCTGAGATAACACCGTCTTTCATAGGTCTAATGCAACGAATATTCTTTCCTGTTCTTCCAAAGCTTTCTTTTGCTTCAAGCCCTACAGAAATAGGCCTCCCAGATTCTTCATCAACTGCAACTACTGAAGGTTCATTTAAAACAATGCCCTGTTTGGCGGAATAAATAAGAGTGTTAGCTGTGCCTAAGTCCATTGCCAAGTCACTTGGACTTAGAAATCTTGAGAGCCATGTAGGGGTTGAAATTGAAATTTGTTGTGGCAGTTCAAGTTCCGCTACGCTCATACTTTATCTCTCCATGATTAATAAAACCTTTTGCGCTTTGAGCTATAAAATCTTCGATGCTTAAGTTTAAAGTGCTCTTAGTTGGAGAAACTTTTGAGAACTCATACTGGATACTTGTACCCTTTGATTTTAGATGATCGCAAAGTGCTCCTATTTTATTCTCAAAGAAGGAAGACATCATATTATCAACCACAAGAACAAAATCCCCTGTGGCTGTTCTATATAATGGAAAATGCGGAGGAACTGTCTGCTGAATAAGCCTTTGAAGCTGATCGAGAATTACCTCAAGCTTTTCGCTTCCATGAGTGCTTTCAAGCTCTGGAATATTTGTTATGTGCATTCTTAGAACACTAATAGCTAATGGACCAAGGGTGTTTATTATAACATGAGCCTGCTTATAAAACTGACCCCATGTGCTCTGTTTTGACTGAAGCTCAAGAAGCTCAGTGTGAAGAGAGAGAATAGAGGTTACCTCTTCTCCGAGATCTTCAAGAAGTTTTCCATGAAGTTTCGAAAATGTGTAAGGCTTTAAACTATCACAGGTAATAACTCCTGAGTTTTGTGTAACGCCAGGAATCTTAAATGGAACGCCGATAAAACTTTTTATGTTCTCTTCATCTCGGTAAACGCCTAAAGTTTTACTGTCTCTATCAAAAAGAGATACCAGAATTGGCTGCTTAGTTTTTGAAACCCATCCTGCAAGGCCATGCCCTTGGGGAACATGAGCTTCAGTGATTACACTTCTTGAAAGAGAGTGATGTCCGGCAATTACTAAAGTACTTCCTCTTGCTCCAAACGTTTCCTCACCAAGTCTCGAAAGAACTTCAGCAGGTAGGAATAAAAAAGCGGAATAGGAGTCCGTTAAGTTAGCTGCAAAACGGGCAATACGAGAGAGATCAGAACCTAGCATGACAAGAACCTTTAAACTAACTAAAGTTAATATGATTTTAGTGAAGCCGCTAGATTAAAAGTAATGGGCTTAGACTATAATCCTTGCAGGAGGCTTTTCTTCTTTAAGTTCCTCTATAAGTTCAATAATTTTCTCTTTAGAGTGTTGAAGCTCAGCCGGGGTAGCCTGTTCGATAGTTTTAAGTTCAGCCTGAATCTCAGATTTTCGCTTTTCAGGGATATCGGCAAAGAGGGTAGTTTTGGTCATTTTAATAACCTCAGCCTTGCTTGCTTCTTTAATTATAGTTGAAGAGGCTGTTTTTGATAACATCCCAAGCTCTACAAGATTAACCTCTATTTTTTCAAGCACTGAAGGGGCAGCTTTTGCAATTGCATTTACGATTCTCTCACGGTTTGCCCTAGGCATTTTGCTTAAGATTCTTGCTGCAACTAGACCACCGTTAATCTGCTCGTCCACATTGATTATGATGCTGTGAGTTGGGAAATGGATTCTGGATGTTTGGGGGTCACCCTGCCATCTTTTTCTTCTGACGAATAACCTCTGGCTGAGATTCGTTTCTGACTGCTGAATCGGTAATAACGATCTCTTTTACTGATTCATCTGAAGGAGACTCATACATTACATCCAGCATACATTGCTCCAAGATTGCACGAAGTCCACGAGCTCCAGTCTTTCTTGAGATAGCTTGACCTGCTACCTCTGTTAGAGCATCTTCTGTGAAGGTTAAATCTACACCCTCAAGACCTAATAAGCTCTGGTACTGTTTTACAAGGGCATTTTTTGGTTCTGTTAGAACTTTAACAAGATCGTCCTTATCAAGCTCATCAAGCATACAAACTAATGGAGCACGACCAATGAACTCTGGAATGAGTCCGAATTTGATTAGATCTTCTGGCTCAACGTCCTTAGATAAACTTTCCGCTTTATGTTTTTCCCCAAAACCAAGTTGTTTTTTACCAGTTCTTGATCCGATTATTTTTTCAAGCCCATCAAAGGCACCACCAAGAATAAATAAAATGTTACTTGTATCAATCTGTAAGAAATCTTGCTGAGGATGTTTTCTTCCACCTTTTGGTGGAACATTTGCTTTAGTTCCTTCGATTATTTTTAAAAGTGCCTGCTGAACTCCTTCACCAGATACATCTCTTGTTACAGAAGGCGAATCGCTTTTGCGTGAAATTTTATCGATCTCGTCTATATAAACGATTCCACGTTGAGCTTTTTGAATATCATAATCTGCAGCTTGAAGAAGGTTTACGATTATACTTTCAACATCTTCACCAACATATCCTGCTTCAGTGAGGCTTGTTGCATCAGCGATTGTAAATGGAACATCAAGATATTTAGCTAAAGTTTGAGCTAAAAGAGTTTTTCCTGATCCAGTTGGGCCGATTAAAAGAATATTTGTCTTTTGAAGTTCAACGTCACCTTTTCTTGAATTTGCATTATGTTGAATTCGCTTATAGTGATTATGTACAGCAACAGAGAGAACTTTTTTTGCCCGCTCCTGACCGATTACGTAGTCTTGAAGAAAGTTGAAGATCTCCTTTGGAGTAGGGATATTCAGCTTTGCAGTAACCTTTAAGAATTCCTCCTTTTCCTCAATTAAAATGTCGTTACAAAGTTCGACACATTCATCGCAGATATAGACTCCAGGCCCTGCGACCAGTTTTCTCACCTCTTCTTGTTGTTTTTCGCAGAATGAGCACTTCAGGTGAGGTCTAGCCATATAAATTAAGATGCAGCCCTTTCAGATCTAGGATCGGCATTTTTCGTAAAAATCTTGAGATCTCCATGGACAAAATTAAAGGGAGAAGGGGATAATGTGGTTATGAGTAAAAAGACTGAAATTCAAGTAAATGACCGTGTTGTTATAGCTAAAGCCCCTGGAATTCAGGGGGTTGTTAAGGAGATTCGCTCTGAAACCACTGCAAAACAGGACTCTAAAGAGAAAGGTCTTATGATTCAGGTGCTTTGGGATAATGGAACCCTATCGTATTTGGCTCCTGAGGCTTTAAGTCGGGTTTAACAATTGTTCCTGGTTTGGTTTTAGCCTGACCAGGTAAATATCGAGTCTTTTCAATAAGTTAATAATTCACATTCTGAAGCACACACTAGTGCTATCTGCTAATAACATTTCTAAAGGACTAAGTTTTTTAGGAAAACTAATATGAGCGGTGAGAATGGTCTCGGAACAGGTGCAGCAGTTTTAGATCGAGGCACACAGGGTGCTATAGAGGGTGCAAGTGTACCACCAGCAAATCGCCCAAACGAGCAGCGAACAATAGCTGATCAATTACGTGGCGGGGCTACCGAAAGCTCTTTTAATCTAGATCAGTGGATGAGTGCAGCTCAGGCCAAGTTTGACACTACGAAAGCCATGCATGCAGAAGATGCAAAAGATGGAAAAATTGATGGTGCTGTCAATGGTGATGCTAAAGCTTTAGATGGTCACAGACAATTTATTGCAGATGCTAATAGAGGGATGGATCTATTAGCCGAAGATTCAAGAACTAGAAACGAAGCCAGACTAAATCCTCAACCAATTATTATTAACGGAATGCAACCAGGAGATATGGGATACAACTCCTACGGCTTAGCAAATGGGTTTATGCCGATGGGCCCATATAATCCATTTACGCCAATGGGTGCTCCTATGATGCCTCCTCAGATGTCAGCTCCTCAAATGAGAGTTAAGGCTGATGGATCTGGTGTAGAGATAGTAGCTCCAGATGGCAGTGTAGTTCATACTTATCAGGCTAGAGAGCTAGCAGCAGGGCAGCAACAACAAGCCCAAAACTTAACGGAAGCTGAGCAGAGAAGAGTTGCTGAGCTTACAAGACAGGCTGAATTAGCAAAAGCTGAAGTTCAAAAGGCTCAGTTAGCGTTAATGACACAAGAGCTTTCTGAGGCTGATAAACAAAAACATGCACAAACAGCCATAGAGCAGATGGCAAAAGTGAATGCAGCTCACGCTGAAATTAACGTCATAATGAAGGTAAATACTTCCTCACAGTTCTTTGGAAGTGCCCCAGCAGATACACAGGTAGATGCTGATAGGGTAATGAGGGACAATGGAAGATTTATACAAGATTGGCTTAAAGATGAAAGAGAGTTCAACCAAAGGCGTATCCAAGAGCATGAACGTGTAAGACTTGATCTATATCAGGGTGATCATGAAATGCTAAGACGAGTTGCCCAACGTCAAATGGAGCAGGATATTAAAAACAATGCTGGTTGGGTCAGGGTTTACCAGAATATCTATCAGCAACAAGAGCGTGCAATGACCCAGAATTGGACTGCAGAGCAACGTTGGCAGAGAAACGAAATGACTCAGGACAATAGGCTTGTTAGACGAAGTTTCTGGCAGAATATTTTAGAGAGCGCCTCACAAACATTTGTCGGAGGATTATTCTCTAGGTTGACAGGCTCAATATTCGGAGATGATATTCTTCGTGCTCAGAACAGAGACTATGACCGAGTTGTTAGAAATAATCAGCAGCATGGTCTTAGAGTAGCAAGACAGAATAACCAAAGAGGTGGTAACTCTGGGCTATGGGGTTGAGCTAGCTAACTCAGATTCTAGTAGCTCACCTTTGGAATTTATAAATCTTGAAAGACTTCTTATTCCTTCAATAAGAATATCACCTTTCTCGACTGTTACTACCCATGAAGGAGAATGAGTAATATTCAGCTCTTTAGGTGGGGTTTTTACTAAAGAGAGATTATTAAAAACAGAAAGCTCTCGTTTTAGTTTCTGATCTTGGTCTACTATCTTTGAAAAATCTTTAACGATCTCTTTTGAATTATCCTCATCATTTTCGCCTCTAGCGCTAAAAATACTTGTGAAAACAAGCTTACGGATCGTCTCTTTATCTATATCTTTTGGAGCTAAATGGATTCCAAGCTTATTAATTGTAATTTCGGGATCTCCAAGGACTACAAGATCGCCAATCTTAATGTCAGTGAATGTGTGAATAAGTTTAGTAAATTCATAAAGAGCAGGTTGAAGATGTGTTTCATCCTCACCCCATACGATCAACCCTAGTTTTTGAATTGGAGTTCCAGGAATTTCTGAGAGTGGGGCAGCTTCATCTGATAGTTCGGGTGGAACTGGATTAGAGGTGGTAACAGGAGTTTTTAAGGTTGGAATGGGTGTTGGTGAACTTACTTCAGTTAACCCACCAGTAGCAGCAAAGTCTTTTTCAAAATCTTGGGCGGATAAACTTATCGAAAAGATTAAAATTGCAAGTCCCGCAAATACTGAGCCAAACAATCTCATTCCTTAATCTCATCCCATCCCATAGGCCAAGACCCTGGATCAACACAACAGTGAAACCTTCTCCACTGTATGGCTACATTCGGAAAATCCATTGGCATCATGATGTTAGCATCACCTTCAGGATTCTGGGAACCAGACCATTGATAAGTTTGAAATAATGGTCCACACACTTTTGGCATCTCTGGGTCGGGCGATACCCAGGAAAACTTATCAAAATCTTTATCAAACTTATAAGCCATGTCATCCCGGAATATGGACGCCAACATGAATCCTGTATGAGCCCCTCTCATTGACATCTGAGGATCATTTGGTGTGTCAGCGTAGATATGAGGATAACCTAGGAACATTCCAATATCACACATAAGAGTCTTTGGATAAACTTCTCTTAATCCTATATTTACAACTTCCCCTTGTTTAATTGGATTAATTTTAGAACACATGAAAGGGTCCTGTTCATAAATACCGATCTCTTTTAAAAGAAAGGCAAGTTCTGGATGAAGCGGTAGGAAAACTCTTTGAAATCTCGATAGGTGAAAAAACCCTTGAGGTTTTTTAATATCACCAGTCAGAAAATAACTAATGTAGTGATCTAAAAACGGATTCCATTCTTTAAGATTTCTTGGTCGTTTAACATTGTGACAGAGCATTTTAACGTCCACCACTTTCACTAAGCCGCCAACTCCACCAATCTCTGAGCCTATCTGATCAATTGCGCTGTTGAGATCATCCATTTTAAGACCAAACTCTTTACCAAGCTGGTTTAAGTCTAAATTACCTGAGAAAAACCCGCCTTTGGACAGCTTATCCATTGCACCTTTGAATAAAGCTTCGAAATCGGCTTTTGATAAAGCGCTTCCGTAGTAAAAGCCGTCTTTTAACTTGTTCATTAGGTCAGCGAACTTGGCACCCAAGTTTAATCCCCCAATCATATCCCTAATCTGAGTGAGAGTTTGTAGAGCTCCTAAAGGATTACCTATAAATGATAACCAGCTAATTTCGATGGCTATAGTTTTATTTGGAATCTGCTCATTAATAACATCAACCAAGAATCTTGAAGTAATTTCAGGAAGAAAAACAGACTCAGAGCTGCCTACTTCTCTTTGTCCAGTTAACTTTAAGTGTCTTGGTAATTTTTTATATGCTTCCTCAGCAGCTTTAGATTGTTTCTCTATTATTTCAAGATCAGGGAGTTCTACCTCTTTTGGTAAACCTAATTTATTAGTCTTTAGAAATTTCTGATAAGCGAGAGAGCCTTGAAAAATTTCATTCGTTACATTCGGTGAGAAAGGTTGATTTACAACCGCATCATAGTTAAAGCCCATTATGATTTTAGGAATATAGCGGGTAAAATAAGGATCTCTTCCACTTTCAGTTTTTGAAACTGGAAAACTATATTTAACACTTGGAGTAAACCTAACAGCAACTGGTACTCTAATTCCCGCAATTCTCTTGTAGAGAATCTTCATACACCATTTGCCCATATCAACTATGCGCTCATAACATTCACCTTCATCAAGCCCAGCTTGATTTGTGGCAATTCTCACAATGTCTGGAATAAAAACATTCGGGAAAAGGTGAGGACCTATAGATTCATAATCTCTTGAATGAGACTGAAGTGCTCCAAGAAAGCCGGTTGCAGCCCCAGTTGCAAGATCTGCCGTTCCAACCCCCATGTAATATGGATTAATAGGGGTGTTATCTCCTTCTTCAATTCTTTTTTTAGCTTCTTCTGCTTTAACTTCAGCTTCTCCTTCAGCCATCTCTTTGTATCGATTAGTGCTGTCCATCTCTGCCTGAACACCTGAGCTTTCAAGAAGCTCCTCAGTTGTTGGGACTTTAGGAGCCTGTGCGAATGCAAGTGAAGTAAAAAGTAAAACAAGCAAGAATCTCACTTTGCCTTCCTCCAGTTTTTTATAAACTGATGCTCTTCACCTTTTTCAGATTTTTGATATGACAAATATGCTCTATCGCCCTCAAGTTTGAGAACCTTCCCATCAACTATTCTAATTCTTGTTGGAAGGCAGCCAATATTAAATCTCTCAACAAAGGTATGGGCAAATGAATATTCTAAGTGGTGGTAGGGCATTATTATAACCTCTGCTCCAAGCGTAACCTCTGGTTCTGGGGGAACCTTTCCTTTTTCGACCAATAAGATGTCTAAATTAGCCCCCTTCATCACTGTATCCGAGAAACTCTTAGGTTTGGTGCAGGGAAAAAGCTCTTTTCCTTCAGGTAGTTCTGGTTTTGTTGCGGTTTTAGCCCTCTCCTCAAGCTCCCTATAAAATCCCGCTACAGCATCGTCTATAATCTTCTGCTCAGCCTGATAAGGAGAGGGTTTAGAGATCACAGGGGCAGGGATAGCTAACCCCTCTTCATTTTTAAAGTGTTGGATAGGTTGAGCTAGAAGTATGGAATAGGTTAATAACAAAAACGTTACCCGCACAAAAATAAGGTAACATAAGTAATTCGCTTAGGCATATCCCTCTCTAAGAAGAGGTTTTATGCGATATGTTGTTTTATCCGTTTTAGTCATTTCCCAAGCATTTGCTGTCCCATCATCAAACGATATGAGTCAGTGTCTAAAAACCTCTGTTTCTAAAATGGATAAAAATGCGATCAAGACAGCTTCAAAAGATCTTACAAAAAAAATCGAAAGCTCTTACAAAGACATAGGAGCATCCTATTACCAGGAAGCAGTAAGGCTAGCTAAAGCAGTAAATCAGATTACTGAAGGAGAGTATGGTGATTTTAATGGAATAAGAGAACAGTTCACACAAACTTTTGAAAACTACAAAAATTCACTTGAGATCTTAAAGGGAACTGAAGGTCTAAAGGCTGCCCTTGAAAAGCGTGTAGCAGAGATTAATTCACTTGCTACAACTAGATTAGATAGTCTTAAAAATTCAGTTGATCCAAAACGAATTGCAAAAAGTGTTAGTGGAACCCTAAAGGGACAGTACGAAGGACTTATGACTAAAGCAGGGTCACTCGAAGATAAGTTTGACTCGATGGGAGCTACAGTTGAGGAGTTAAAAAAATTCAATCCTAATACCTCGCTAGAAGACAGAAAAAAAACAGAGGCTGATCTTAAATCTCAGACTGAAGATATGATTCAAGATTCCCAAGAAGTAATCACATCAGGTCAGCAGATTGGTAGTGTGCTTTCTTCTTCAAAATCATTATCAGATTCTCTGTCTAATGTGAGCTCAGTATCGCAGGCGCAAAATCTTATCAATCAGGCAAACGTACCACCTGAAACAAAAGCTGCTCATCAGGAAGCTCTTTCAAAAGTTAGTGGAGGTCAACAAACACTTTCCCAGTTTAAGCAGGATTCAGCTAAAAACAGTCAGGAACTTGCAGCTGAAATTCAAAAAAACCAAAGTGCAATTTCGGATGCTCAATCAGTTTTAGCAAAAGCGGAAAATTTTCAAGTGCTACTTAATGGAGGATTTAGCTCAAGTCTTGAAACTGCAAAAGCTGCTACTGATTTTCTTCAATCTGTAAGACCAGAGCAGGGTAGACTTGGAAGTTACGTTGAATCAGGATTAGGGCTTGTTGGTAAATATCAGGAGATAGGACAAAGTGGTAATCCTGTAGCACTCATCACTTCATTTCAAAATGAACTTCTTAGTGAAAGGGGAGTTCTTTTAGGCGAAATTTCTCAGATTAATAATGCTCTTCCAGGACTACAACAAAACTTTCAAGGGGCACAGAATCTTTTTCAACAGGGGCTACCAGGATATGTTCAAGGCTTTCAGAGCTTTATGAATGTGCAGGGTCAGTTAGCACAGGCTCGTTCAGCTTTAGAGGAGGCAAGAAGCATTCTTGAGTTTGGAGAGGGAAGCGAAGCAGTTTTAATGGCAACTAATGTTGCATTTGAGCAGCTTCAGCCAGTTATTGAATGTGTTCATCCCTGGATGAAATACATAACGATGGCAGCACTTCTAACCAGAGGACAGCTAAACTTTTTTGATATTTTCAAAGGAATCGCTGCAAAATCAAATATACCAAACTGCAAAAAAGGTGTTTATATAAAGAAGCTTGGTAGATGCCATGTTCCAAAACATAAGCAGTTACGAATTGCAGTAGAAAAATCTAAAAAACTATCTAAAAAAATACAAAGAGAGATAAAAGCACAGCTCAATTTCTCAGGTAAAGTTGCTAACCTAAAGGCACTTAGGGTTCATGTGTTAAGTTTGAGATAGTGGGAGGATCTGTCGTCTGCGCCAGCAGACGAAGAGAAAAAACGGGGGTCAGGCCTACCAGGGGAAGAAAATAGGTAAACCCAGCGCAGTTGAATTTTGAGCTGCAGCGAAAAATTCAACTGTAGCTTGGGCTAGCGCGGCTTCGCTAAGCCGCGCCGTAGACAACACATAAACCCTGTGTTGTTTGAACACATGACTGCCCATATATTTCTTCTAAGCCAGAGTAGAGTATTTTTTCGGCGCAGGGTTTAGTGTTTTTTGCGGCTCGCCTTGGCTTCGCCAAGAGCTCGCTCGCCCTGCTATGCTCATTCTGTTTTGAGCTTTTCAAGCTCAAAACTGATTCGCGCAGGGTTTAGATAGGAAGCTAACGCCTTTGCAATCTAAAACCCTATCCTTCGTTTTGGCGGAATTTCAGTTTCACTCATTAACTTTTTTATCGCTTCGAAGACTATTCTAAAGTTACCATCATATTTCTGTTCAAGTTCAGTGAGACGTCTTTGAATATGTTCATTAGATGCAATTAGAGACCTTAGCTTGACGAATGTTCTGATAATTTGAACATTAATCTCGATTGCTCGCTCACTTCTAAGTACGCTCGAAAGCATTGCAACCCCCTGCTCGTTAAAAGCATATGGAGCGCTTCGTCTTCCTCCCCTCTGCTTTGAGGTCACAAATTGTGACCTCAAAGCTCTAACTTCCTGAAAGGACAGTAAAAACATAAAGTCAGTTGGAAAACGCTTAATGTTCCTTTTTACAGATTGTATGAGAACTTTTGTTTCGACTTCATAAAGTTTTGCTAGATCCTGATCAAGCATTACTCGCTGACCTCGAATAAGATAAATTAGCCCCTCGATCGAAAAATCCCTCACTATTCTTCTATCGAGTCTTTCTATAGAAAGTTTACATTATTTAATAAATAGAAAGAGGGTCAGGCCTGCCAGCCTGACCAGGCAAGAATTATGTCTGATCAGGTTTTTAAACCTTACCTATATTGAACAAATCCGTTAACCGTGACCGTAGGCTTGAGCGTGAGCTTAAGATCACGCCTACGCTCACGGTCAAGTTGAGGATCTCTTACCCCTAACCAATCTTACAGATCTGAGTACCTTTTTTTACTTCAGCACCTTCGACTGCTTGTAGTTCATATATTTTACCCGAAGAGGGAGCTGTCACCTGATTCTCCATCTTCATCGCTTCAATAGTGCAGATAAGATCTCCCTCAGTGACAAGATCTCCCTCTTTAAAAAATACCTTTGTAATTAGTCCTGCATAAGGAGATAAGATTTCACCAGATTTTTTAACCAAAGACGATGATCCAAAGCCGGCTCTTTTCACTTCTTTCGAAGAAAGAATAGCTTTTACCTCCTTTCCATTCACTAAAACCGAGTATTCGGCTCCTTTGATATTCGTCACCGAAACTTCGTGTTTATTCCCTTCAATTGAAACAAAAAAAGACCGCTTCATCCTTCCTCATTCATTAGATGAGTGATAACTACTGAAAGCGCACAGAGCTCATCTTCACTTAAAAGGTCGAAAACAAAAGGTATCTCAGATGGAGCAAAACTGCTCCAATAATCATAAAGGGATGTTTCCATGTTTTCTTTTTGGTGTTGATGTTGATTTAGTTAAAAGTCTTTTAAAACTTTCGATTACAATCGGTCTTGTTTTTGATGGTTCAATTACTGCATCTATAAATCCTAAACTTGCAGCATCCCAAGGGTTAGCAAGTGTATCTTTATAGTTAGCTATAAGTTCAGCTCTTTTTTGAACAGGATCTTTGGCTGATTCTATCTCTTTTCTGAAAATAATATTCACTGCTCCTTCAGGCCCCATTACAGCAATTTCCGCAGTGGGATAGGCAAAATTAAAATCTGCTCGAATATGTTTTGAGCTCATCACATCATATGCACCACCATATGCTTTTCTTGTAATCACTGTTACTTTTGGCACTGTAGCCTCGGCGAAGGCATAAAGAAGCTTTGCTCCATGCCTTATGATTCCTCCATGTTCCTGCTCAACTCCTGGAAGAAATCCAGGAACATCAACTAATGTTAGAATTGGAATATTGAATGCATCGCAAAATCTAACGAACCTTGCACCTTTTGTGCTTGCATCAATATCAAGGCATCCTGCATTTTCTTTTGGTTGATTTGCAACAACACCGATTGAGTAGCCATCAAGTCTTATAAACCCTGTAACTAAATTTTGTGCAAAATAAGGTTGAAGCTCAAAGAAATAGCTCTCATCAGCTATCTCAATAATTATATCTTTAATGTCGTAAGGCTTTGAAGAATCTTCAGGAACAATCGTGTTTAGCTTTTCACTTTCACGGATTGGAAGATATTCGGTTTCAACTCTTGGAGTCTTCTCTTTATTATTTTGGGGGATAAAGCTTAATAGCTCTCTACAAAGCTCTAAAGTTTGTTTATCGTCTTGCCCTATTAAATGACAGATTCCGCTTTTTTCTGAATGACTTTCAGCTCCACCAAGCTCCTCTTTAGTAACATCTTCCTTAGTTACAGTTTTAATTACCTCAGGCCCAGTGATAAACATGTAACTTGTATCTTTGACCATGAGGATAAAGTCAGTGATAGCAGGTGAGTAAACAGCACCTCCGGCGCATGGCCCCATAATTAAGGAGATCTGAGGGATTACACCTGAGCAATCAGTGTTTCTTAGAAAGATATCAGCATATCCACCAAGGCTTAAAACTCCCTCCTGTATTCTTGCTCCTCCAGAGTCGTTAAGCCCGATTAAAGGCACACCAGAATCTTTTGCAAGATCCATAACCTTGCAGATCTTTTTTGCATGCCCCTCAGCCAAAGATCCTCCGAACACTGTAAAGTCTTGAGCAAAAACATAAACAGCTCGGCCGTTGATTTTGCCGGCTCCAGTTACAACACCGTCTCCAGGAATTTTTTGGTTTTCGAGTCCAAAAGCTGATGATCTATGAGTTACAAGGGCATCAAGCTCTAAAAAGCTTCCTGGATCTAGGAGCAGCTCTACACGCTCTCTAGCTGTTAATTTTCCAGCTTTATGCTGTTTGTCTATACGCTCTTGCCCCCCGGCATTCCTTGATTCCTCAAGCCTCTTACTTAGCTCTTTAAGTCGCGACATCTATCGGACTATAGTCTAGGTTATGAAGGAAGAAAAACCAGGAGAGTTTCCTTTTACAAGGGGGATACATCCCACAAATCAAAAGCTCTGGACTATGAGGCAGTATGCTGGTTTTGGGGACGCTAAGTCGTCTAACGAGCGTTACAGGTATCTCTTATCTCAAGGCACAACCGGGCTCAGTGTAGCCTTTGATCTACCCACCCAGATGGGGCGTGACCCTGATCATCCGCTTAGTAAGGGGGAAGTAGGAAGGGTGGGCGTGTCAATCGCATCGGTAGAGGATATGGCTATTCTTTTAGATGGGCTACCACTTGATAAGATCTCAATATCAATGACCATAAATGCCACAGCAGCGATACTCCTTTCGTATCTACTAGTGGTGGCAGAAGAAAGAGGGGTGCCATGGAGTCAGATAAAGGGCACAACACAAAACGATATTCTAAAGGAATATATAGCAAGAGGGACATATATCTATCCTGTTGAACACGGAATGAGGTTAGTCACAGATGTATTTTCTTTTTGTAGTGAAAAAGTTCCAAACTGGAATACGATAAGTATTTCAGGGTATCACATTAGAGAGGCAGGTAGCACAGCGATTGAAGAGGTAGCTTTTACACTTGCTAATGGAAAAGCATATGTTAAAGCCGCCTTATCTAAGGGGTTAAAAATTGATGATTTTGCCCCGAGACTTTCTTTCTTCTTTAACTGTCATATGAATTTTTTTGAAGAGGTTGCAAAGTTTAGAGCTGCAAGAAGGTTATGGGCAAAAATAATGAAGGATGAGTTTGGTGCTAAAGATCCTAAGTCACTAAAACTAAGATTTCATACTCAAACAGCTGGAAGCTCTCTTACTGCTCAACAACCACTAAATAACGTCATTAGAACTACAACTGAAGCGCTTGCAGCAGTTCTTGGTGGGACTCAATCACTTCATACAAATTCTTATGATGAGGCACTTGGCTTGCCTACCGAAGATAGTGCAACCCTTGCACTAAGGACTCAGCAGATCATCGCATATGAAACAGCTGTAGTTGATGAATTAGATCCACTCGGTGGGAGTTATTATGTTGAAAAATTAACTGATGATCTTGAAAGGGGTGCAAGACTTTTAATAGATAAAGTTGATGGCTTAGGTGGCATGGAGAAAGCAATTTCTTTAGGCTTTCCCCAAGAATGTATTGAAAAATCCGCCTATGAGTTTCAGCGGGCAGTTGAACAAGGGGATCGTATTATTGTCGGTGTAAACAAGTTTACTGAGAATGATGATTTGCCTTCGGCATTAACTATTAAGGAGAGTTTTGATGAAAAGCTGTTTAATTCATTTAAAAACTCAAGAGATCAAGATCGTGTTAAGGGAGCCCTACAAGCAATTAAAACTACTGCTGGAAAGGATAAGGTATTGATTCCGTTTATAATTGAGGCTGCAAGAGCTAGAGCTACAACGGGAGAGATATCTGAGGCTCTAAGACAAGTATTCGGAGAATATAGACAATAATCCCAAAGAGGTGTTTAATCGGGCGCCTTTATGAAGAAGAAAGAACTTGATGAGCTAAAGAATACCCTAATTGAGGAAAAGAATAAGATCCTTAATCATTTAGAACGATTAAGTGCATCTCAGGAGATTTCCGATGCTAACGCAAATGCAGGAGACTCTGCTGATATCGCCGCACTTGAAATTAATCAGGCAAGTCTGCAAAAAATAGGTAAAAGAGAAACCTATCTCCTTAAAAAGATTGATCTCGCTCTTCGTAAAATTGAAGAAGGTACCTATGGGGAGTGCGAAAGCTGTGGAGAAGCCATTGCTGTAGCAAGGCTAAGAGCCAGACCTGTAGCCCAGTTATGCATTGATTGTAAGACAGAGCAGGAAAACCTTGAGAGACGATACTCTTCTGACCGAGATACAGAGGAAGAGGATGATATGTTTGAGGAAAGCTCTGAGGAGGCATAAGATTCCTTCAAAGTTTTACCGGTTTTTTTAGGTAGTTTTACTTTAAGAAAATTAAAGTTTGTGATATTTTTTATTTTTTCTGGTGGGTCTTTCTTGATTTAGATTTTATTAGGACATAGACTTCCGAAAACAGCGTTATTATTTAATTTATTAAAAAGGGATCAAGTATGGAAGGCGGAGATACAACAGCCAAAAAACTTCAGGACAACAACGCAGTAATCAAAGTGTTTGGAGTCGGTGGTGCCGGACTAAATGCTGTTAACAACATGATTCGCGGGAAACTTGAAGGGGTTGAGTTCTTTGCTGCAAATACTGATGCACAGCAGCTTCAATCTTCTGAAGCGCGAAATCGAATTCAGCTTGGTGGTGAGGTAACTAGAGGCCTTGGAGCTGGAGCAGATCCAGATGTTGGAGAAGCTGCTGCTAAAGAGTCAATGGAAGATATCCGTAAGTCTCTTGAAGGCGCAGATATGGTTTTTATCACTGCAGGAATGGGTGGTGGAACAGGAACTTTAGGTGCTTCTGTAGTAGCTCAGGTTTCTAAAGAGCTTGGTTGCTTAACAGTTGGAGTAGTTACAAAGCCTTTCATGTTTGAAGGGAAGCGCAGAATGCGAAATGCTGATCGCGGAATTGAAGAACTAAAAAAACATGTTGATACTCTTATAACAATTCCTAATCAAAGATTGTTATCAATTGCAGGAAGAAATACTTCTTTAATCGAAACTTTTAAAAGAGCAGATGATATTCTGTTTCAAGCAGTAAGAGGTATCTCTGATCTTATTATTTATGAAGGGTTAGTAAACGTCGACTTTGCTGACGTAAGAGCAGTTATGTCCGAGATGGGCATGGCGATGATGGGAACTGGTGAGGCAACTGGTGATAACCGTGCAATTGAAGCAGCGGAGAAAGCAATTTCTAGCCCACTTCTTGAAGATATTTCAATCCATGGTGCAAGAGGAGTTCTTATCAACGTTACGGCATCTCCTGATGTTACCTTACAAGAGGTTAACGAAGCTGCCGAGCTTATTCATGCAGAAGCTCATGATGAAGCAAACATCATATGGGGAATGGTTATTGATCCAAATCTCTCAGATAAAGTTAGAGTTACAGTTATTGCAACAGGCTTTGGAGAGCACGGTGCAGCTTCTGTTGGAACTCCACTTGAGGAAAAACCAATTAGCTCAATTCCAAAAACCGGGATCGGTTCAACTGGTATTGGGGTGATTCCACTAAGAAAAGTATCTGTAATTGGCGGCGATGACGAAGAAAAACTCGACATCCCAACTTTCTTAAGAAAGCAGGCTGATTAATTAGCTAGTTTCTTGAGTAAGGAAATATTTAGCAGTAGCCTTTAGGTTCTGTGTACAGTATTGTCCGATCAAATGACTTAGACCTCGCCAGAAATGGTGATACAGAAGCTAGAGCTAGATTAGTCCAAAGTAATATGGGGCTAATTTCAAGTCTCTCAAATCGTTTTGGGAGATCCTTAGGTGATGATGCTCGATCTATAGCTGTACTAGGATTCAACCATGCAATTGATCATTTCGATCCAAGTCGAGGGATTTCTTTTTCTGGATATTCAGCAGGAGTAATTATTCTTGCATTGCGTGAAGAGGAAAGAAAAGAGCGATTAGCAATAAATTTGCGTTCAAGGAAAACTGAGGATGACTACAGAGATTGGTTAGCAGCAGAGAATCTAGCAACAGCAGAGTTAGGACGACGACCAAACTTTAATGAGATAGCAAATGTCGCAGGATTTAACCAGGATGCAGCAGTAAGAGTTCTGAGTAAAGCACTACTACCTTATTCATTAGATTTGCCAGTTAAATCAGAGGGGGACGATACTCAAATGCCCTTAGACTTTTTAAAGGATCCATCAATCAAAGATCCTGACATCAGGATCGAACACGAACAGTTCCTACTTCAAGCTAGAAGGGCGTTTACCTTACTTCCAGAAAGAGAGCGCTATATAATTGAATCTTTGTATAGCGAACCAAGGATTCCAAATAGTGAAATCGCAGAGACTCTTGGTGTTGGGCTTTCAAGGGTTCAGCAGATTCGTGTACGCGCACTAGAAATGCTAGGGAAAGCGTTGGATGATGACATAGTAGTCTCTTACTGCCCCTCTGATTGGGCACAAACTCTAGGAGTCGGAGGAGAGCTATCAATCAGACGATTTAGATCAATTTTATGGATGGTAGATCTAATTGGAGTTCCCGAAGTTGATAGAATCGAGATGGGAATGAAACGCTGTGCTGAGGCTTTAGGATTGAGTGAAGAAAGTTTAAAATCTTTAGTTTCTGGAGAGGAAAATCTTCCACCCGACTTAGTTTTTAAATTAGTCAGAAATTTATTCAAGAATTATAACCCCGATCTCGACCAGGCTATTAAGATGTTGAAGCTGTTTGCAGATCCTAGATGCCATAATTGGCGATCATTAAGCCCTTCAATAAAAAGACGTAAAGCACTCAGTGATTTTAGAACAGCTCACGAGGCTTACAAACTAGATTCAACAAAAGTAGCCAAGATAATGGGAATTTTTCCTAAACGACATGAAAGGATTATTTTTGGACTTGATCACCTTGAAAAATTCGAGCTTTCGAGACTTGATAGGCTGGCTTGGCATGTTGGGCAAGAAAGGTTTGATGGTTCTGAGGTTTTCTTAAGACCAGAATCGGTAAGACCTAGCTCCTTTTCGAGACCCTAAATCTGTGTCATGTTTCATTAGTGAACCAAAGAGGGATCGCCTTAATTCTTGTTACCTTTATAGTTTCCCTTGTAACTATAATTGTTGTTCACTTTACTCAAGTCACCTATCTTTCCTCCAGGGCTAATGCTCATATTCAAAGAAGTGTCGAGGCAGAGTATCTTTTAAAATCTCTTATTTCTGTTTCGAAATCATTAATTAAAAACGATAAGACCACCGAGGTAAACTTTGAGCAGGATCTTTGGTTTAGATTCTTCAATGGAACAGCCTTTGATGGCACATTAATTGGAGCACGTGGGGCAACCCTAACTCTTCAAATAAGGCCATGGGAAGAGAAGATTGATCTTAGATCTTTAGTTACAAGCACAGGTACCGTTGGATCTACAGAGAAGCAATGGATGGACATTGCTCAAAGACTGTTTATGTACTTAGGGTTTGATTCAGATGGGGAAGAAGATCAAACAGGACTTTTCCCTAGTAAAGTTTTTGATTCGTATGAAATGGTTGCTAATCTTGTTGATTATATGGATAAAGATCCAACAGGAAATGAAACAAACTACCAGGATGGACTTTATCAAGGGATAGAGAGCCAGGTGAAGAAAGACACATTTCCAAATGAGCGAATAAGAAAATTTTCAGAGCTTATTTTGGTACCTGGTTTTACACCAAACAGATTGCAAGCACTTTTACCTTATGTGTGCGAACCAATCGATCAGGTTAACTATCAGATAAATGTCAATGCAGCTCCTAGCATGGTACTACAAGCACTTCATGAAGATGTAACTCCATCTGAGGCAGAGCGTATCATTGAAGATCGCAAAATAGCTCCATTTACTGACGTTGATATGAGAACCAGAATAAATACATTAATTTCGGCTGGTTCAGCCGTGGGGCCACTCTTAAGGCCTACTGAAAAGGTTTTTGAAGTAATCGCACGAGTTGAGTACGGTTCTGGGGCTTATATTTCCAGAGCATTTTTGGACTCTTCCGGTAGTTTTGGACAGCGCACTTTTCCAAATGAGTTAAAGTATGAGGTGTTTTAATTGTATGGCCAAGTGGGGGTCAGGCCTCCCGGCCTGACCCCCACTAGCCTGCCTGCCTCAAGTTCAACTACAAAAACCTTTTAGCAACATCATCCCAGTTGATTACATTAGTAAATGCATCAACATAGGCAGCACGGTTATTTTGATATTTTAAGTAATAGGCATGCTCCCATACATCACAGGCTAAAATAGGAGTTGTAACCCATTGTGAAAGATCCTGATGCTTTTCGGCTGTTAGAATATCAAGAGTTTTTGTCATCTGGTTTTTTACTAGTAAGACCCAGCCTGATCCCTCAACTGCAGTGCCTGCTGCTTTAAATTGAGCCATCATTTTTTCAAAACTTCCAAATCTGCTTGCGATTGCATCATTTAAGTCACCGTTTTTCGGAGTTCCACCACCATTTGGTTTCATGTTTTCCCAAAAGATCACATGTAAGAAGTGACCAGCTCCATGAAATGCTGCTTCTCGTTCCCAATGTTTAACAAGAGCAAAATCACCCTTCTCTCTAGCCTCTGCTAACTTGCTTTCAGCGTTATTTAAACCATTAACATAAGCAAGGTGATGCTTATCGTGATGTAACCTCATAGTTTGCTCATCGATGAATGGCTCAAGAGCGTTATATTCATATGGAAGTGGGGGTAGGGTGTGATTGGTCATAGTGAGTCTCCTTTAATCTGCTCAGATTATATAGCCCTGAGCCAAAAGCACAAGATTTCCACTATGTTGGTTTCTTTATGATCTGGTATGGTAGTTACCTGTGGGACGAGTATTGTTGTTTTCAGCACTTTTTTTAATCTCAGGAATGTTCTCAGAAGAGGACAATGCATGTAGAAAACATTATGTTTTCTGTCCTGGATGTAAGGTTGGAAGTGTCATATCACCCTCTCCAACTCCGACTGGTGATGATGACGATGGAACAGTAACTAGAACGCCTTCGCCATCTATATCTCCAACTCCGACTAATACCTCAGCAGCACTGACTCCTACTGGCTCTCCATCGCCAACCCCAACCGTTGACCCTGATGAAGATCCTGAAGATGAAGAGGCAATTCAGATCTTTAAAGAGATAAATGCCTTACCAACGTCAGCACCGTTAGGAGAACTAAATAATTGGATCGGTAATCAAGACAGTAAGCCTCTGCAATTTACTGATTCTGATGGTGATGGATTTAGTGATGAAGTGGAAACCAGGTTCGACACTAACTCGAACGATCCAAATTCTTTCCCTTCTGGAGTCACTACTACAAGTTTATCAAATAGAGTAAAAGGGAAAGACTCAGATTTTGATGGACTATCAGACTCTGAAGAAAGTTCTGTAGGTGCAAATTCTTATGTGAGAGACTCCGATCAGGATGGTTGTCTTGATGGACTTGAGGTTATGTTTGGCTCTGATCCTTTAGACTCAAACTCTAAGCCAAAAGAAGATTCCGATGGAGATTGTATTCCTGATAGTGAAGAACGCTCAAGGACTACTAGTTCTAATTCGACTGATACAGATGGAGATGGTTTGTCAGATGGTGATGAGCTTGTAATTGGTACTGATCCTTTTCATCCGGATACAGATAAAGATGGAATCTCTGATGCAAGGGAAGTTAGACTTGGCAGTGACCCGATGATCCCCGAATGGTAACCGTTTAAGGTATTGGAATTGGAACTAAATTCAATTATAGATGCAACCCTTCTAAAACCTGAGCTAACCACAGATGAAGTTTTAGCTCTTTGCGAATCTGCAAAAGAGTTCAATGTTGCAGCAGTATGTGTGCCTGGTAGATTTTTAAAATTAGTGACTCAAGAGTTGCGTGATACAAAAATCGCTCCATGCACAGTTGTTGGGTTTCCACTTGGTAATATGAGCCCAGAGGCAAAACTGGAAGAAGCAAAAATAGCGATTAAGGATGGCGCAAAAGAACTTGATATGGTTCTTCAGATAGGAGCACTCAAAGCTCGTGAACTTCAATTAGTTGAGGATGAGATTCTAAAAATTGTAAACCTTGGGGTTCTAGTAAAGGTAATTATTGAAACAGCTCTTTTAACTGAAGAAGAGATTGTTTTAGCTGTAAACTGTATTGAAAAGTCAAAAGCTCACTTCGTAAAAACTTCCACAGGATTTTCATCAAGAGGAGCATCAGTTAAAGATATTGAATTGATCAGATCATCAATTAAAAATGACACAAAGATTAAAGCATCTGGAGGAATCAGAACCCGAGAATTAGCAGTTGATCTAATTAAGGCAGGTGCCGATAGAATTGGAACTTCAAGTCCTGGAAGTATTCTTGGTTAAATTGGGACTTTTATTTTGCGCAGAGCTTCAGAGGTTAGAAACCCAACCTTCACACCATAAAGACTACAGAGAATTAAGCTTTTCCCTTTGTGTTCTTAGTGGTCTTCGTGGTTAATAAATAAATTCCGAAGTTAGAGAAACGCTTATCGATGACTTTGAAATGAGTCTTTCATATCTTAATCATTTTATTTTGAACCACAGAGAACACAAAGACCACAAAGAATGAATCTATTTCATTGTGCTCATTTTGTTCAAAAAGTAAATATACTCAGATACCTTACAACGGTGACGATCGTAATCCAATGAGTCTCGGGAGGTTTTCCCTACACCCTCACCACTAGTCTTGCATCATCAATAAACTGATCAGGTGAGGTGAGGGTTACACTTTCTGGTTCATCTAAGTGCGCCAAATAAATGGGATTCGCCTTTTCATCACGGTGATAAACTATATAATACGAAACTATCGGGTCACCTGAAAAAGCATTCAAAGACTGTGCTCCATCATAAATACACTTTAAAACCACAAAAGGTTTAGCAACAAAGCTTTTTCCATCTGTTCCAAATAGCTCATCAAGATGAGATGTAAGGGGGTTTCGTAAATTAATATCTCTTACAGAGATCTGGTCATTTTGTTCTTTCTGGAATAGGGAATCGGACATTTCTAACGAATTTTAGACTAAATTCTCTTCTAGTCAAACAGCACTCTTCCCAAGGTGGTATCTAATGAAATAAAACCTCCCTTGTGAGAATTTCTCTTCTGTCTAGCGGTAGTAAAGCCAACTGTACCTTCGTTGAAGCAGGAGGGGTTAGGTTTTTAATAGACTGTGGGCTTTCAGGAAAACAAACAGAGCTTAGGCTTAATGAGCTTGGAGTGGATCCAACAACAATAGAATTTATTGTGATCTCACATGAACACTCTGACCATATCAGAGGTGTTGGGACTTTTAGCAGAAAGCATAAAATTCCGGTTTTTGTAAATGAAGCAACTAAAAAATATCTTCCTAAGTCTTATGCTTTTGAAACATTTGTTACTGGTGATGAGATTCCGTTTGGCTCAACAGGAAAGATAAAAACAGTTTCAATCCCTCACGATGCAGTAGACCCTGTAGGATTCACTGTTAAAGCAAACGGATTGAAGCTAGGACATGTTACTGATATTGGACGAAGCACTAGCTTAGTAAAGAAAGAGTTGATGGGTTGTCACGCAATAGTGCTTGAATCAAACCACGATCCTAATATGCTCCTAGATTGCGGATATCCTTGGGAATTAAAAGCTAGAATTCAATCAACACATGGGCACTTAAGTAACGAAGCTTGCGGAGGCCTTTTATTTGATGTTTTAAACTCAGACTTGCAGGCAGTATTTCTTGCTCATCTTAGTGAAAACTCAAACACTGAGAGCAAGGCTCTTGAAACCGTAAGAAGATATATACCTGAAGGATTACATCTTCAATGTGGAAGTGTTGGAGCCTCGACTGGAATATTCTCTGTAAGTTAGTTAAGATCAAGCCCGTGATAGAGAGATATACCCGCCCGGAGATGGCCTCCATTTGGAGTGATACAAACAGGTTTAAAATCTGGCTTGAAGTTGAGCTTTCTGCTGCCGAAGCAATGGCAGAGTGTGGATTGGTATCAAAAGAAGATGTTCTTGAATGCAGGAAAAAAGCAAAGTTCAATGAAAACAGGATCAAAGAAGTTGAAAAAGAGGCAAAGCACGATGTAATCGCATTTTTAACCTCTGTGAATGAATCCATAGGTAAAGCTTCAAGATGCATTCACTTTGGAATGACATCTAGTGATCTAATCGATACTTCTTTTGCACTACAACTAACCCAAAGTGGGAGATTGTTATTAGACGGCTTAGACAAGCTTAGGCTGACTTTAAGAAAAAGAGCCACCGAACTTAAAGCAATGCCATGTATCGGGAGAAGCCATGGGATTCATGCAGAGCCAATGACTTTGGGATTAAAGATTCTTAACTGGTATGCTGAGGCTTCAAGAGCAAGAATCAGACTAGAAAATGCAATTAATGAGGTAGCGACCTGCACAATTTCTGGTGCTGTTGGAACTTATTCATCTCTTCCGCCAAAGGTTGAAGAAATTTTAGCTAGAAAACTTGGACTTTCTCCTGAACCTATTGCGACTCAAGTTATTCCAAGAGATAGGCATGCTGCTTTTTTTAATACACTAGCACTGATTGGAGCTGGTATTGAGAGGTGGGCTACAGAGATTAGACATCTTCAAAGAACAGAAGTGAGAGAGGTTGAGGAGCCATTTTCTTCTGGTCAGAAGGGATCTTCAGCAATGCCTCATAAGAAAAATCCCATTCTTTGTGAAAATCTTACTGGGCTTGCAAGACTACTTCGTTCGTATGCTCTTTCAAGTTATGAGAACGTAGCTCTTTGGCATGAAAGGGATATTAGTCATAGCTCAGTAGAAAGGGTGATTGCGCCTGATGCCTGCACATTACTTGATTTTATGATTCATAGATTTAGCGGTGTGGTTGAGGGATTAAGAGTTCTTGAAGAAAATGTTTTAGGAAATCTAAAGAGAACTAGAAAGCTTTATGCTTCTGGATCTCTTTTAGTAGCTCTAACTGATTCTGGAATGCTAAGGGAGGATGCCTATAAAATAGTCCAGGAGCATGCCCTAGCAGCCTGGGACTCAGAGCCAGATTTAGAAGCACGGGTCAGAGCAGATGATAGAATAAAGCTCTCAAATCTTGATGAACTTTTTTCGATTGATAAGCACCTAGAGCATGTAGACTCGATATTTGAGAGGGTATTTAGTGTTTATCCATAAGTTAGACAATAAGTAAGAAAATTGATAACATAGCGCCGCTTAAAAAATACACATCCAAAGGGGGGTCTTAGTGCGTTAATTTTCCCCTTGGAGAGGATTAACTAGGACAAACAATATGGAAACACAATCTGGAGAGGAAACCTCCACATCACAAGCAGTACAAGAACCATCATCTCAGACACTTCAACGATCTGGAGTAGTTGTAAATGTTAAAACACTTCTTGAAGCCGGTGCTCACTATGGCCACCAGGTTGAAAGATGGAACCCTAAAATGCTTCCATTCATTTATGGAGAGCGAAATGGAGTTCACATACTCAATCTCGACACCACAATTAAGGCTTGGGAAAAAGCTGTAAAATACATCTATGACAGAACAAGTTTAGGTGGAAATGTTCTTTTTGTAGGCACTAAACTTCAAGCTAGGGATATAGTAAAAGAAGCCGCAACAAGATGTGGTCAATATTATTGCACAAGCAGATGGTTAGGCGGAACTCTTACTAATTTCGACACAGTTAAGAAGTCAGTAGAAAGAATGAAAAAATTAGAGGATCTGCTCTCAAAGGCATATGATGAGACATCAGGTGTAAAGCTTAACAAAAAAGAAAGACTAAGTTTAAGAAAAGAGTTGGATAAACTTGAGGCCAACATCGGTGGAATTAGAACCATGAGAAGGTTGCCTGAGATTATCTTTGTTGTAGATATCAACAAGGATGATATTGCAATCAAAGAAGCTCAAAGACTTCATATCCCTGTAGTAGCGTTAATCGATACAAATTGCGATCCATCGCTAGTAAACTTCCCAATTCCATCAAACGACGATGCGCCAAAAGTTATTAAGCTATTCATTGATGCAGCGGCTGATGCGGTAATAGAAGGAAAGCAGATGTTTGAATCGAGAATGCAAAGACAAGCGAGTGTGAATTAGGAGAGATATGATTACAGCTGGTATGGTGAAAGAACTGCGTGAAAAAACTGGCGCAGGAATGATGGATTGCAAAAGCGCCCTAGAAGAATCAAAGGGTGACATGAATGCAGCTATCGAGATACTAAGAAAAAAAGGACTAAAAGACGTTTCAAAAAGAGCTGGAAAAGTGGCAGCTGAAGGTGCTCTTGGAGTTTATACACATCCTGGAGATCAAATAGTTGCAGTTGTTGAGCTTAACTGTGAGACAGACTTTGTAGCCAAGGGAGATGATTTTAAAGAGCTTGCGAGGGCACTTGCAATGCAAGTTGCTGCTATGAAACCTCTTTATACATCTATCGAAGAGGTACCAGAGTCAGTCATAGAAAAGGAAAAAGAGATACTTACTGCTCAGCTCTCACCAGAGCAACAAGCCAAAGCTGATAAGATTATCCCAGGAAAATTAAAAAACTACTATGAGACTAACTGTCTTCTTGAGCAGTCATTTATTAAAGATGATTCAAAGAAAGTTGGCGATCTAGTCAATGAATATAGTGCTAGAAGTGGTGAAAAGGTTCAGGTAAGAAGATTTGTAAGAATTGAGGTTGGTGAAGGTATTGAAAAAGCTGCAACTAACTTCGCTGACGAAGTAATGGCTACTGTGGGGGCTCGTGCCTAAATATAAAACTGCTCTACTAAAACTTTCCGGTGAGATCCTTGCAGGTGATAAGGGTTTTGGAATCGATCCAGAAGTAATCAATGGTTTAGCAAAAGAGATTAAGGCAGTAAGAGATTCTGGTGTCCAGTTAGGTGTTGTAATTGGTGGTGGAAATATTTTTCGTGGTGTCCAAGCAGGAGCCCAAGGACTAGACAGAGTATCTGCTGATTATATGGGAATGCTTGCTACTGCAATGAATGCTTTAGCACTTCAAGATATTCTCGAAAAGCATGGGGTTGATACTAGGTGTATGTCAGCAATCGAAATGCAGGAGATAAGCGAGCCTTACATCAAAAGACGTGCAACCAGACATTTAGAAAAAGGCAGAGTTGTAATTTTTGCCTGCGGAACAGGAAACCCATATTTCACAACAGATACTGCAGCAAGCCTTAGAGCAATGGAGATTGGAGCAGAAGTATTACTAAAGGGCACGAAGGTTGATGGGGTTTATGACTCTGATCCCGCAAAAAATCCAAACGCAAAGGCTTTCAGCAAAGTTTCTTATATTGAAGTTCTTCAAAAGCAGCTAAAGGTTATGGATGCAGCAGCAATCTCACTTTGTATGGATAATTCGCTTCCAATAGTTGTTTTCAATATTAAAACGAATGGCAATCTAAAACGAGTGCTTGATGGAGAAACAGTAGGGACATTGGTTCATCCGTAGGGGTTTTTAGAAAACGGCTTTCGGCAAACAGCTACCGGCTCACAGAGATACAGAGAACTGAGATACGGAGAACAGATGCAGTAGACAAAGAATATTAAGGGGCACCTCACCCCTTTCTTGATTGAATAAGTTTATAGAGATGAGCTGCTAGTTTGTCAGATAAGGTAAATAGGGAGTGCTCTAGGTTAGCTATAGTGATAATAGCCTGACACTCTCTTAGGCTACCCATAGCTATTCTGTAGAATCTTCTCTGGTCAGCAAAAGACTCCCTACCAGCACCTTCTGCTATATTTAGCACAATGCTAGAGGAGGCTCGTTTTAGCTGGTCAGAGAGGTAGCCTGGCAGTGGCACGTCTGATGCCATTCGGTAGAAGGCAACGGATAAATGATAGGTTCTAAAGTTTTTCATAAATAAGGAATCTCCTTTTCAAAAAAAGTTCTCATTTTCGTAGGAACTTTTTTTTGAAAAGGAGTCAAAAAACTATGAAAAACTTTAGAACCTATGACCTTTCCGTTGCCTTCTACCGAGAAGCATCAGCCGTGCCACTGCCGAGTCCTCTTAAAGACCAGCTAAAACGAGCCTCTCTGTCAGTGCCGCTAAATCTAGCAGAAGGGTATGGAAGGATATCTAAAGCTGACCAGAAGAGATTCTTCAAGATAGCTTTAGGGTCAGCTAGAGAGTGCCAGGCTCTATTACAGCTAGCTAACCTAGAGCACACTGCTGCTTTTACCTTACTAGATCAAACAGCTGCATCTCTCTACAACTTAATCAAGAAGGGGTGAAGTCCCCTTTAATTTGGAGATCGGAAAAACTGAAATCAGATAACAGAAACAGATTACGGAATCAGATAACAGAGGTAGACAGTCGAGTAAACCGGCTTCAAAGCTTGATTTCTCTCACCCTCTCTTTTCAATCGGAACATACTCACTAACCGTAGGACCAGTATAAATCTGTCGTGGTCGATTAATCTTACTTTTTGGTTCATGAGTATACTCTTTTGCATGAGCGATCCAGCCTGGAAGTCTTCCGAGTGCAAACATTACTGTGAATGCTCTAGTTGGAATTCCCATTGCGCGGTACATAATTCCTGAATAGAAATCTACGTTTGGATAAAGTTTTCGCTCAACAAAGTAATCATCTTTTAGAGCTGCTTCTTCAAGTTCTTTAGCGATTCCTAAAAGTGGATCGTTAATCTTTAGTTTACTAAGTAGTCTATCGCAGGCAGATTTTATAATTTTAGCTCGTGGATCAAAGTTTTTATAAACTCTGTGACCAAATCCCATTAATCTGAAGCTTGTATCTTTTTTCTTTGCAAGCTCGACATATTTTTTTACATCTCCGCCATCAGCATGTATTTGGCCAAGCATGTCTATAACTTCTTCATTTGCTCCACCATGCCTTGGTCCCCAAAGTGCACATATTCCAGCTGTTATTGTAGCCCAAAGATTGGCCATGCTGGATCTGACCATTCTTACAGTTGATGTTGAACAGTTTTGTTCATGATCAGCATGAAGAATTAAAAGTAGATCTAATGCCTCAGCCATCTCAGGAATAACATGAAACTTTTCAGCAGGAGTACTGAACATCATTGATAGAAAATTCTCACAGTAGCTTAAAGAATTATTTGGATAGATCATCGGCTGACCGATCGATTTTTTATAGGCAAATGCCGCTATTGTTGGGAGCTTTGCTAATAACCTTATGCTATTTCTGTCAAAGAATAGGTCATTCTCTGCACTTTCACTTTGATAGAAAGCAGAAAGAGAACAAACAACTGAAGCAAGTGTCGCCATGGGATGAGCATCTCTTGGAAATCCATCAAACTGAGCTTTGATATCTTCATGAAGCATTGTGTGACGCATAACTCTTGCGGTAAATGCATCAAGCTCTGCTTTAGTTGGAAGTTTTTTGTAAAAAAGTAGATATGAGACTTCTAAGAAGGATGACTTCTCAGCGAGGACTTCGATCGGGATACCTCTGTACCGTAGTATTCCCTTTTCACCGTCAATAAAAGTGATATCACTCTGACAGGCTCCCGTATTCATATATCCAGAATCAAGAGTGATATAGCCTGTATCAGCTCTAAGAGAGGTTACATCAATTGCTTTCTCTTCTTCCGAGCCAACTACGATAGGGAGCTCGTAATCTTTACCGTCTAAGTTTAATTTTGCTTTTGTCATAGGGGTGTTTCCTTATAGAATGACTATTCGGTATATTACCTAATACTACTTTAATAGGAATCAAAAACTGTATAGTAAGATTCAAACTTTCGTAATTAAAACAGAGGTTTAGTGAGACATTCATCAAGAGTAAGAAAAATAAGCCCTCTAGGACTAAGAGTAGTCTTAAGAATCCGACCAGAACAGGATGTTACTGATGGGGGACTATATCTTCCAGAAGGTGCTAAAAACTCAATGTCAGAGAGCCTTTTGGCAGAGGTTGTTGAGGTGGCAACAGCCACAGAGGCTGATCATGAGGCTAATATCTCAGGGATTCCATTAGGCGCAGTGGTTTTAATCGGTAAACATGTTGGGGTTAAAATTCCATGGGATGATAGGTTAAGAATTGTTGATACTAAAGACATTCTAGCAATAGTCGATGAAGTTCATTTTAGCTAAGAAGATCTCCTATTTAGATCATTTTATGAATCACTAGGCCCTTAACCCTCGATAATAGGGGTCAGAGGTTTATATGAAAAGGTTTTTCTCAGCGATTCTTATCATTCAGGCGATTGCTCTGGCTCAAAGTGAGTCATTCATAGCCGGACTTTCACTAAATGCCACAAGTGGAAATTATTGTAACAACTTAACTGGTACTACCCCTCCAAGTGCACCACGAGATAGTGGCGGAGCAGTAATACCTGATAGAATTCAGTGTAATGCAAGATTAGCATTCGAAGCGACCTTTAGAGGAGATGGAAAGGAAGTTTATTCGAATTCCTTCACAAAAGTGTCTGGCCCTGAAATTACAAGTTTTACTGATTCAATCGGCAATCAAATGAATAAATTTGTCTCTGTCGGTGATAGAGCTTATTGCAGAGGCTATGAGTGCTACACAGAATATAGTCAGGATGGATCAGACAGAGCTCGCTGGTATCAAGTAGAAGAACCAAACAGATTAATGGCGCAAAACGGAAACCGAGTTATTGAAAAGCTAAAAGCTGTTAACTTTATGGTGGATGGTAAGGCTTTAAGTGCAAAGATCGGAGATGGTTCGCAATATCTAGAAGTTCCTATAGGTGAGTACAAAGAGTTTAATGTAGAGATTACAGATTTTAACGGTGGGATAAATTTTAACGATGGTCGCTTCAACCCTATACGGCTTAGATGGATCAACCCTAATCCAATTGGAACACCTCACTCGAGTATCCCAAGTGGTATATCTTTTAAGAGTGTATTTGATAACGGACGTTGGACTTATAAATTAGCAGTTGATGGTCAACGAATGGATAAAGCAGGTCTATATGTTGTGAACTACTCAGTGCAGGATGAAGTTCCAATTCGAGTTGAGTATATGTCATTCGTTGAAGGGCTTAGAGTTTGGAATCATAGAAGGTACTTAGAAGGTGTGGTTATTGTGGCATATGGTTTATCAACATGTGCAGCTGATGCATTATCACTTCCTGATTATACACCTGCATTTAACGCAACAAAGAAATTTTTAAAGCATGCTAAAAAACCTTCCAAGAGACAGCATTTCCCTAAACTTTCTGAACCACAGATTAGGTTCTTAAGGGATGGTCTTGGAAGACCAGCAGCCACTGCCGGTAAGGTTAATAAAGCCCTAAATAAAATTAATCAGAGAATTCTCAGGTTAAACATTGTTGAGACTCCAGATAGTATAATATTAAAAGACACAGCCAAACTTGATGAGGAGATTGAAACTAAACTTAATCCTCCAAGAAGGCTTATAAAACAAACTGCAAGCAGTGTTGGTAATATTAATACAAAAGCTAAGATGGGTGCTCCATATATCTACTCAGGGAGTGCTCTAAAGGCTTTCAATAGAAAGTCCAATCAGCTTTCTAAGGAAGCTCGAAAAGTGCTTGGTATCTACCATGCGGAACTAAGATCAAGAATGGAGCTAAGAACAAGATTTAGAAGCTCAAACGCTCAGTGTAATGAAGACCAAAACTCAGGTTCATAGAGTTTTCTGAGAAATAACTGTATACTTCCCCCTTATGCTTTGGGATAAGGGGGAAGAAACAGATAAGGATCTATTAAAGTTCACCGTTGGAGATGATAGAGAGTTAGATTCCAGGCTTTTTTATTATGATTGCTTAGCTTCGGCAGCTCATGCAGAGATGCTCTTTGAAGTTGGTCTTCTTACTAAAGAAGAAGCTAAAAGTCTTAAAGATAAACTCTTAGAGCTTTCTAAAAATACTCCTAAAATTCCAGAAACATTCGAAGATTCTCATTCCTATTTAGAGTCACTTTTAATAGAGGCTCTTGGTGATACTGGTGCGAAGATTCATCTTGGTCGCTCAAGGAACGATCAGGTTCAGGTAGCAATTAGGCTTTTTATGAAAGAAGAGCTTAAGAAGTTTTTAATAACTCTTCTAGATGTTGCAAAACTTTTTCATCAAAGATCAAAAGAAAATATTTTAATTCCTGGATATACTCATCTAAAACCAGCAATGCCCACAACCTCAGGTGTTTGGTTTGGATCCTTTGCTGAAGGGTTGCTTGAAGTTTTAGATGATGGATTTCATCTATTGCAATCAATTGATAAAAATCCACTTGGTTCAGGCTCTGGATTTAATACAGGGCTAAAACTAGATAAAAAAAGAACCGCAGATATTTTGGGATTCTCGCGGGTTCAAAGAAACCCAATCGATGTTCAATCAAGTAGAGGAAGGCTTGAGTGTAAGGTTCTAGGAGTATTTGTGACCTTCGCCCATGTTATCTCAAGATTCGCTTGGGATGTTGTTCTTTATTCTAGTTCTGGACTTGTAGAGCTTGAAAATAGAATAACTACCGGCTCATCTTTAATGCCCCAAAAACGAAATCCTGATCTACATGAGCTTTTAAGAGGGAAGTGTGGAGTCATAAGAGGAATTTACTCTGAACTTCTAAGTATAATTGGTAGTCTGCCAAGCAGTTATCATAGAGATTTTCAGCTTACTAAGGCACCATTAATGAGAGGGTTTGATACAGTTCTTAGTATTCTAAAGATTCTGCCCGTATCAATTGCCGGAATAAAATTTAATAAAGATAAATTTAAAGATTTCCCTGAGCTTTTTGCCACCTATCAAGCTTTTGAGAAAGTGAAAAGTGGAGTTCCATTCAGGAATGCGTACAAAGAAGTTGCTATAGAGTTAAAAAACTCTCTTCCTAACCCTGAAAAGTTCGGCAGTTACATCGATCAGATAAAGTCTGAAACAAAAATTGTTTATGATGAATTAGAAGAGGATCTTAAAAAGTATGAAAACATGTGTAGTGGCATTCTCGGGCGGACTTGATACTTCTTTTTTAGTTCCGTTTGTTAGAGAAAAATATGGGTTTAAAAAAGTAGTCACATGTACTGTGAATACAGGGGGGTTTTCTGATGAGGAGCTTAAAAACATTGCTTCTCGCTCTAAAGAAGTAGGAGCTGATGAGCATGTAGCATTTAATGAAACAGACAATTTTTATAAGGATATCCTCAAGTTTCTCATATTTGGCAATGTAACTAGAGATGGATATCCGCTTTGTGTTGGCTCTGAAAGATTAATTCAGGGAAGAACTGCTTCTTTGTTTGCTAAAAAAATCGGTGCAGCTCTGGTTCATGGATCAACTGGTGCTGGGAATGATCAATATAGATTTGATCTTGTAGCACGCGTTCTTGGTGTTGATTGCCTTGCACCTATTAGAGAGTTTGAGGTTTCAAGAGATTTTTCAACAGGCTACTTAAAAGATCGTGGAATTAATGTACCTCAAAAGAATACATCCTATTCTTACAATGTAGGGCTCTGGGGTGTTTCAATCGGTGGAAAGGAAACTCTTGTTAGCGATGGGATAATTCCTGATTTTGCCTGGTACAGTGCTGACAGGATAAATCCAAAAGAAGAAGTTAAGTTAAAAATCAGATTTGAGCAGGGTGAACCAGTAGTTTGCGATTCTGTCTCTGGTCCGGTTCAGGTTATAAAATATCTGAGTGAAACAGGATTTAAGCAGGGTGTAGGGCGTGGATATCATGTTGGAACATCAATTCCAGGAAAGAAGGGAAGACTTGCATATGAAGCTCCTGCTGCAGAGATTATCTATGCTGCTCACAGAACTCTTGAAAAGCATGTTTTAACTCAAACACAGATTCATTTGAAAAAAATAATCTCTGATGAGCTTGGAAGGCTCATCCATGAGGCATACTTTTTTGATCCAGTTGTAAAAGATATTCAAGCTTATCTCAAATCATCACAGGAAAGAGTTTCTGGAGAGGTAACTGTAACTCTTTCTCCTTACCGTATCTCAAGTGTTCAGGTTCAAAGTGAGTTTGATCTTTTAACAGTTGGTGGAGCAACCTATGGTGAAGGGGCAACTACTTACAGTGGTAGTGATGCAGCAGGAGCATCAAGGCTTCATGGATTTGAGCAGGAGCTATTTTGGAGTCGTGGAGTAAAGCAAGCTCTATGAATTCTATTTTTCAACGCAGAGTACACAGAGTTACGCAGAGAACTAACTCTGTGAAACTCTGAGTCCTCTGTGTTTCAAATTTTATTAGATTCAAACTCTAAATTAACACTCATGTCATTTTCATTCATTCCAAATACCTCTCAAACGCCTTAAGAGTTTTTTCACTAACATGATGCTCGATCCCTTCAGAATCACGATTTGCAGTCTCTTCATCAATTCCAAGTTTGAGAAGAAAGTTATAAACGATCTTATGTCTTTTGTTAGCAATTAGGGCGAGCTTCTCTCCAGATTTAGTTAGTGTGATTTCTTTATATGGAGCAGTAGAAATGAGACCTAGTGCTTCTAATCTTGAAACAGTTTTTATAACGGTTACATGACTAACGCCAAAATGCCTGGCAAGTTCAGTAACTCTGGCAGATTTCCCGAGTGACCATATAGCTTCTACATAGTCTTCTGCCAGCTCTCTAGCATGTGCTCTTCTAGTCTCTTCATACTTGTTTTTTTTTGATTTATGCACTACAATAAATTGTAGCCTATGGTACATTTCTTGTCAATTCTGTTCTTGGCATTTATTGCAAATGCTCAAATTGTAGTCACTACCACCTATTTAGCCGATCTCACACGAGAGATTACAGGAGAAAGTGTTATCTCCTTGATGAGTGAAGGGGTGGATCCTCATACTTACAGACCAACTCCTGGAGATATTGAGAAGCTTATGAAGGCAGAGCTAATTATTGCTCATGGGTTTCATCTCGAAGGAAGAATGGCCGAGTTTCTTGTAAGTCTCAAGAAGAGAAAGAATGTGATACTGGTTGAGGATCTTGTTGAGATGAAAAATATAAGAATTGTCGATGGAGCGCCTGATCCACATATCTGGTTTGATGTGCTGCTTTGGAGAGATGTAGCTATAAGACTAGGGGAAAAGCTTAAAGACAGGTATCCAAATAATAATTCCAAAGCTTATGCAGAAACACTACTTGAACTTGATGCCTGGATAAAAACTGAACTTTCAGGTCTATCATCAAAGACACTTGTTACTGCACATGATGCGTTTGGATATTTTGGAGCTGCTTATGGATTTAAAGTTTACGGAGTTCAGGGACTAAGCACAGAAAGTGAAGCCAGCTTAAAACATATTGAAGATCTAGTGAGCCTCTTAGTTGAAGAAAAAGTACCAGCAGTATTTTTTGAATCAACTGTTTCTGAGCGAACTGTTAAAGCACTAATCGAAGGAGCGCTAAATAGAGGACACAATGTAAAGATCGGTGGAGAGCTATATAGTGATGCTATCAAAGGCAGCTATATTGACGCAGTAAGACATAATGTAAACACTATTAAAAAGGCTCTAAATGATTGAGTTTCATAACGTAAGTGTTGCTTACAAAAAAAAGCCAGTTCTATGGAATGTTGATCTTGAGATAAAAAAGGGTTCCTTAGTTGCGATAGTTGGTCCAAATGGTGCTGGAAAATCTACACTTCTAAAAGCTGCATTAGGGCTCGTTCCACTTTCATCTGGATATGTGAGATTTAATGACAAACCTTTAGCTCCACGTGAGGTAAGCTATGTCCCTCAAAGAGAAAATGTTGATTGGGATTTTCCGGTTTCAGTTTTAGACGTTGTATTAATGTCTCGCTATAAGGGTTGGTTCAATAGAATTACAGAACAAGACTACAAGATTGCAAAAGAAAGTATAGAGCGATTAGAGATAAGCGATCTTTTAGATAATCAAATTGGTGAGCTTTCAGGAGGTCAGCAACAGAGAGTATTTATAGCTAGGGCCTTGGCGCAGCATTCAGAGATCTATTTTATGGATGAGCCATTTGCAGCTGTAGATGCGAAAACTGAGAGTATTATAGCCAATATTTTAAAGGATCTCACAAAAGAAAATAAAACAGTAGTAGTAGTTCATCATGATCTTCAAACTGTGCCTGAATATTTCGATCAATCGCTACTTTTAAATGTAAGAAAAGTTGCCTACGGTGATGTAAGTGATGTTTTTACTAATGAAAATCTAATTAAGACATATGGTGGTAGACTCAATGTGCTAGAAGACATCAGTTTAGAAATGGGTCGGTAAATGCTTTCTAATACAGCACTTGTACTCTTAGGGACATCAATTTTGGGACTTTTGTGTGGCGCGGTTGGGGTCTTATTAATGCTAAAAAAACAATCTCTTGTAGGTGACGCAGTTGCTCATGCAACCTTACCAGGAGTTTGCCTTGCATTTCTTGTAGTTGGAGAGAGAAATTTTTTAGCTCTATTACTTGGTGGATTCTTATTTGCACTACTAGCTCATGGATTAATTACACTTATAAGAAATGAAACCAAGATAAAAGACGATGCTAGTATATCTCTTGTGATAGGAGGGTTTTTTGGATTAGGAATTCTTTTATCTTCGCAGGTCAAACAAGGTGGCATAGAAACATTTCTATTTGGAAAGGCTGCATCTCTATTAACTATTGATGTTGTGACAATTTTGGTTGTTGGACTCTTAACTGCTATTATCATCTCTCTTGTTTTTAAGGAGATATTTTATGTCATTTTTGATAAAAGTTATTCAAGAGTAATAGGAATTCCTATTCGGCTAGTCGACTCAATTCTTGCCTGTTTAATAACGATTGTAACTGTTCTTGCCCTTCCAGCAGTAGGGGTTGTGTTAGTAATTGCGTTTTTAGTTATTCCTGCAGCATGCGCACGACTTTTAACTAACAAGCTTACAAGTATGATTCTGATTGCAAGTATCTTAGGGGCAGTTTTCGCGTTACTCGGTACATTTCTCTCGGCAAGTTATGCACTTCCCGCAGGAGCTGCTATGACATTAGTTGGATTTACATTTTTTCTTCTGGTCTCTGTGGTTAAATGATAGAATGGATTTTTTTAATAGCACTGCTTGTATCAGTTACCTGCGCTATTAGCGGAGTTTTTCTTGTTTTAAGAAGAGATTCACTACTTGGAGATTCAATCTCTCATTCTATTCTTCTTGGAATCGCATTAGTATTTCTGATCTTTGAATCTAGAGATCCACTTCTTATGACTGTTGGTGGTGCGATTGCTGGAGTAGTCACTGCTCTTTTATCTAAGTTCCTATCATCTAGACTTCCAATAGACACAAGCTTAGGGGTTGTTTTTTCGAGCTTCTTTGCACTTGGAGTTATAATTATATCATTCACAGCAAGAAACGTTGATCTAGATCCATCGTGTGTTCTTTATGGAAATCTGGAGCTTTTACCATTTGATACGATTGGTGAGATCCCAAAAGCATTTTTAAGATCTCTTGCACTATTTTTCCTTGTCTTAGGTTTTCTTTTAGTTTTTTGGCGTGTTCTCCTTGTCTCTTCATTTGATGAGGTGCTGACAAAGGCTTTAGGTATTAATCCGAAAGTTGTTTATTACGTGTTTGTTTGTCTTATCTCAGTCGTAACAGTCCTATTTTTTGAAATGGTAGGATCTATTCTTGTAATTGGAATGTTAGTAACTCCGGCTGCTTGTTCACTTCTATTAACAACAAGACTGAATACAGTTTTCCTATTCTCGATAGCTATATCGATTATTTCAACAATTTTAGGTGTCAAACTCTCTTTGTCTATTGATGCCCCTGTTGCTGCTGGTATCGCAACAGCTGGATTGATTTTATTCCTAATAGTGCTGTTCTTTGCTCCAAAAAATGGAGTGTTTTCCAAATTTATTGAGAGACTTCTAACAAGGTATAGGATCGCCACTGAAGATTTACTTGCAGATCTATATAGACAGACTGAAAAGGGATTTTATGTAACCCCTAAATCATCTATCTCAAGATTTTTAATCCCTGGTCTAAAGCTGAGGGGATTACTAGAAGGCAGCTCTCAAGGCGGGTTCTCTTTAACAAAAAAAGGGCACGATGCAGGGGCTCTTGTGATTAGAAAGCACAGATTGTTTGAAAGTTTTCTTGAGCAAGAGATTGGACTCCCCCCAGATCATCTTCATGAGATCTCCGAGAAGGTTGAGCACTTTATCACTGAAAAATCAGAATCTGAGCTTCGTGAATCAATAAAATCAGAGAAAGACCCACATGGAAAGGTTATCCCGTGAGTACAGAAATCATTATTTTAATCCTCGAATTGTTAGCAGCATTTTTTAGTCTGCTAGGAGTTTTAGCTGCTGCAAAACTTTCAAGGCATACCTTTACTTTTGGAGGGATTGGAGCAATTTTTTATGGAGTCTTTTTTTATTTCGAGAGCTTTTATTTCTCAAGCATCCTTCAAGTATATTTTTTCTCAATGTCTGTTTGGGGTTATTTTCATTGGAAAGATAAGGAAAAAGTAAAAGATTTAATCAGGAATCCATTTAGTTTTAGCACTCATTTGGCTGTAGTAGTATTAGTGATTTTTTCTGGCTACTATCTCAGTGTCTTATTTCCAGCCAGTAAACTCGGATTTACTGATGCTACTTTAATGATTGGAAGTGTAATTAATACCTATTTTCTTGTTAAAGCAGACAGAAAGACATGGATATATTGGATGATTATGGACTGTGTCTACATATGGCAGTTTGCAACAGCAGGATTTGTTGCAACAACGGTATTATATACGCTTTACCTTGGTACCTCCCTTAGAAACTATATCCTCTGGGATGGTGTTTCAAAGACAAACTAAGGTAACCGTTTAAGTTGTTGTAGTTTTAAATGAATTCGAAGCATTAGAGGATAAAAAATTAGTATTTAGGTGATTCTTGTTGTCAAAGCCTGATCGGCTTAGGCTGTTTTTTTAAACGGTTACTTGTTTTCACCCCCGATTTGCTCCGCCTGTATTATTTGTTTGCTCCGCAAAACGACCCCTGAGGGGGGGTAGAGAAACTTAAGTGGCTTCTCGAGCTTTGATATGTTACCTTCTGACGGTAACAAACTAAGTAATATTAACACCAAATGTGCGGAATAGTTGGATATGTTGGCTCAAAAAACGCTCTTCAGGTAGTAGTAGAAGGCTTAGAAAAACTTGAATATCGAGGATACGACTCAGCAGGAGTTGCCTATGTTACCGAAGATAAGAAAGTTTCACTCTCAAGGGCTCAAGGAAAACTTTCAGCCTTAAAAGAACTTCTATATAAGAGTCAATCTAATACACATGCAATTTTAGGAATTGGCCACACTCGTTGGGCGACGCACGGCAAACCTTCTGAAGAAAATGCTCACCCTCATGTAGCAGGGAGAGTTAGCCTTATTCATAATGGTATAATTGAGAACTATGTAGAGTTAAGGTCGGAGCTTCTAAAAAAAGGAGCAAAGTTTTTTTCTGAGACTGATACCGAAGTTGCAGCACATCTACTTAATGATTATCTAACTCAAGGGCTTTCCCCACTTGAAGCCCTGAAAAAAACCTGTGAGAGGGTGAGAGGCAGCTATGCTTTTGTGGCAATTGATTCCGAAAATCCTGATAGGATGCTGATTGCAAAAACAGCAACTCCTATTGTAGTTGGAATTGGTGAAGGTGAGATGATTGTAGCAAGTGATATTCCTGCGATATTACCTCATACAAAGCAGGTAAAGATCCTTGAAGATGGAGATATAGCCGAAGTTACAAAAGATAAGATTTCATTTTTCCACGATGGAAAACCTGTTGAAAGAAAAACGATAACTATAACTTGGGATGCTGTAACAGCTCAAAAAGGTGGTTTTAAGCATTTTATGCTTAAAGAGATTCATGACCAGATTACTGCTTCAAGTGATGCACTTCGTGGTAGAATTTTAGGAGAAGGAATTTCAATTCCTGAGGTAGGTTTAGATTTCTCAAGTTTTAATAGAATAGTTATTACTGCCTGTGGAACGGCGTGGCATGCAGGTTTGGTTGCGAAATTCTTTTTTGAGTCGATTGCTAAGATACCAACTGAAGTCGATTATGCCTCTGAGTTTAGGTACAGAGTACCAGTTCTTGATTCAAATACATTAGCTATTGCTATATCTCAATCGGGTGAAACTGCTGATACACTTGGGGCGATTGAAATAGCAAAGAAAAGTTCTAAAACTCTTGCAGTATGTAACGTCGTTGGGAGCTCTCTTACAAGAAAAACTGACGCAACGATTTATACTCAAGCTGGGCCAGAAGTTTCAGTTGCATCAACAAAAGCTTTTACTACTCAGCTACTAACCGTACTACTTTTAGCATTAAAGATGGGTGAGGCAAGAAAAGTTTTTAGTGATGTTAATAAAGTTCTAAAGGACATGCAGCATGTTCCTTCTGCTATACAATCATCGATACATAATGAAGGAAAGATTGAAGAACTAGCAAAGCAGATTCATACAGCTAGAGATGTTATATTTTTAGGTCGAGGAATTAATTTTCCAATAGCACTTGAGGGGGCTTTAAAGCTAAAAGAAATCTCTTACATTCATGCTGAAGGATATCCATCGGGAGAAATTAAGCATGGCCCATTAGCATTGATCGACGAGAAAGTTCCTGTAGTAATAATTCTTCATAAGTCTGATCAACTTTTAGAGAAATCAATTTCTAACTTAAGAGAAGTTGAAGCAAGAGGTGGAAGAGTTATTGCTGTAACAGACGCAGATTTACCTGATGAGATAAAATCTCTTTGTGAAGGAGTGATTGAAGTTCCTCATATTAGTGAATTTTTATCACCTGTATTAATGACCATACCTCTTCAACTTCTTGCTTATCATGTTGCAGTCCTTAATGGGACCGATGTTGATCTGCCAAGAAATTTGGCAAAAAGTGTAACAGTGGAGTAGGGCGATATTTAGTCGCAAATGCCTAGAATATTCAACTAGTTAGCTTTCTCGTATATTATTATCCTTGAAAGTATTAAAATGTGAGGTGACATATGACTAGCCGAACAGTTTCAAGTGTTGTTGCACTTTCTATCTCACTAATGTTTTTAATCATTTTTGGGTTTGCCGGAATAAATAAAATAGGTTCTGTACCTGAGTGGTTCATCGGGTCTTTTGGAGGAACATTTTTAGCAACTTTTCCAGGATTAACACTTTCTTACTATTCAATTGTGGTAATAGAGCTGTTAATTTTTGTTCTATTAGTTGTTTCAGTTCTTAGAAGAGAATTTTTAAGTGGGAATTTTAAGCCATATCTTCTTTCAGCGTTACTAATAAGTTTACTTCTTTTTGTACAGCTCACTTTTGGGCAGCTTTTGATACAAGGGGATGTTCCGAAAATCTTTATCTATTTTTCAGGAACACTAGTTGCACTTCTTTCAATTCGTTACTTTGAAAAGGAGTCATTTTAGTGTCTCAAAAAATTAAACTGACAGAAGGGAAGATTACAGTTCCATCCATTAAAAAGGGTAGAAAAATTTCAGCCGTAACAGCTTATGATTTCACTTTTGCTGAGATAGTTGATGAGGCTGGTGTTGATATTGTCTTAGTTGGAGATTCTCTTGGATCTGTAATTAAGGGAGAAAAAAATACTTTAAGCGTTACTCTTGATGAAGTTATCTACCACACAAAAGCAGTGTCGAGAGGCCTTAAGAGGTCTTTGCTCTTAGCAGATATGCCCTTTATGAGTTATCAGATTTCTGTAGAAAAAGGGGTTGAAAACTGTGGCAGGGCTCTTTCAGAAGGATTTGCTGAAGGGGTAAAGATTGAAGGTGGTATCAGTGTTGCCTCATTAATTGAAAGACTTTCACTAATTGATATCCCAGTCATGGGGCATGTAGGGCTAACCCCTCAGAGTGTTCATAGAATGGGAGGTTATAAAGTTCAAGGTAAAGAGAATCGAAAGAAAATAATAGATGATGCTCGAGCTGTTCAAGATAGTGGTGCTTTCTCCGTAGTTCTTGAAGGAATTCCTTCGGATTTAGCTGAAGAGATTACAGATAGGTTAAAAATTCCAACCATTGGAATCGGAGCTGGTTCAAAATGTGATGGACAGATCTTAGTGTTATATGATCTTTTAGGGCTTTCAGGGGGAACACCACCTAAGTTTGTAAGGCAGTTTTCAAATTTAAGAGAAGCTTCTACTAAAGCATTAAAAGAATATGTTGAAGCTGTAAAAAATGAGAATTTTCCCGATTCTGGCGAGTCGTATACTTTAAGAAAAGTTCAGTAATGAAGTACTCAGAGTTTGCCCTTTCAATGGAGCCACCGGCTTTAAGAAGGCTAAGTGTTAAGGTTGCAGCAGTAAATGGAATAAATCTTGGTCAGGGAACCTGCCAGCTTCCAGTTCCTGAGGAAGTTAGAGAATTCGCTAAGCAGGCGATCGATGAAGGGATTAATCGATATACAAATCCAAAAGGTCTTCAGTCTTTGAGAGACGCTATAATTTACAAACTTAAAAACGAGTATTCGGATGAAGAAATACTTGTTACATCCGGTGCTACCGGAGCTTATGACTCTCTGTGTGAGGCATTGCTAGATAGAGGAGATAAAGCGGCATTAATTGAGCCATATTATCCGTATCACAGAATGGTTTTAAATAAGTATGGTGCCCAAGTTTTAACTGTACCATTAAGTGCCCCTAACTGGAGTATTGATTTTGATCTGGTCGAGAAGACTTTAAGAGAGAATCCAAAGGTTTTTGTGATTTCAAACCCTGGAAATCCAACAGGGAAGGTTTACTCAGAAACTGAACTTCAGAAATTAATTGAGCTTTGTTCGCAATACAATTGTCGACTAATTTCAGATGAAACTTATGAATATATAACATACACCCCATTTACATCGGCAGGAAAATTCAAAAGTAAAAACGTTTGTGTTGTTGGAAGCTTTTCAAAAACCTTTTCAATCACAGGTTGGCGAGTCGGTTATTTAGTCGCTACTAAAGAATTAATTGACATTACTTTAGGCCTCCATGATCTGACCTATATATGCTCGCCTGCACCACTTCAAGAGGGAGTTGCCCGATCTATTAATTCGTTGCCTCAAAGCTTTTATACCGACCTATGTGAGAAGTATAAGATTAAACGAGATATTCTGGTTTCAGGCCTAAGCCAGGCAGGCTTTAATGTTTATGATCCTCAAGGGAGTTATTACTTAATTGGCGATTTCCAGGAGATAGATCCAGAGAGCTCTAGTTATAAATTTGTTGAGAAGATGATCGAGAAATGTGGGGTAGGTGCAGTGCCCTCAAATGATTTTGTGTCAAAAGAAGCAAAATGGGCTCGTTTTTGTTACGCACTAGAAGATTCAGTACTTCATGAAGCTGTGAGTAAGCTAAGTACCTTAAAAAATTGAATTTTATAACCTATCTAAAATACTATCTTGTCTTTTAGTGGGTAAAAGTGGCATAAAGTGGGAAGCCGTGTCCATTGCATGTTTTAGGGGAAATTTTGCTCACTCAGTCGATGAGAAGGGTCGAGTTAGTCTCCCATCGGATTTTAGAAGGGTTTTGGATCAAGTAGGGGATGAGACGGTAGTAATTACCAACTACATTTCAGAAGGGGCACGGTGTTTAGAAGGTTTTGGGCTTTCAGCTTGGAAGCAGTTTGAATCGAAGCTTAGGGCAAAAAGTAGGTTTAGTCCTAAGCTTCAAAGGTTAGAAAATTTCTATTTAAGTAGAGCCACTGAATGTGGAATAGATTCCCAAGGTAGAATTTTACTTCCTCAATATCTGCGTTCTTATGCAGGGATAGAAAAAGAAGCAGCATTCACCTCTTCAATTCATGGATTCAGAATCTGGGATAAACGTGTTTGGGATCATATCTTTGAGAATGCCGAAAGCTCGCTTATGAATGACCCAGAGATCTTCTCTGATGTGGATGTATGACAAAGCATCTCCCAGTTTTAGCAAAAGAAGTTGTTGATTGGCTTAAAGCAGATAGGTCAGGAGTTTTTCTTGATGGCACTCTTGGAGGAGGTGGGCATACAAGGGCAATTCTTGAAGCAAATAGTGATAATATCGTGGTAGCCTGTGATCGTGATCCGAAAGCTTTAGGCTTTAAATTAGAAGTTGAAAAGAGGCTTACTGTTATCACTTCAAACTATTCAGAAGTTTTTTCATTTATCCCTCACACTAAATTTAATGGAGTTCTATTAGATTTAGGACTCTCAACTGATCAGCTATACAGTGGGCGAGGATTCTCTTTTATGGATCAAAGTTCTCTTGATATGAGAATGGATGGCGATGGAAATAGAAAAACCGCTCAAGAAATAGTTAACACTGCATCCCCAAGTGAGTTAAGGCAAATTCTCAAACGTGGGGGTGTTGGAAAAGAGCTAAATCCAGTGATGACAGCTATTTTAAAAGATAGACCATTTGATTCTGCTGAAGCACTAGCAGCTTCAATTAAAAAACGATTTCCTAAACCAACTAAATCTCATCCTGCTACAGTAGTTTTTCAAGCTTTAAGAATCGCAGTAAACGATGAGTTTACACATCTAAATAGTTTCTTAGATAACGTTGTTGATTTTGTCGCACCAAGCGCTAGGCTTGCAATAATTTCATTCCACTCACTTGAAGATGAAGTAGTCACTAAGAGATTCAGAAAATGGGAAGGAGAAAAACCTCCAGCTAATTATCCAGGAGCCAAGGGAAAAGAAGGTATCGGAAAACTTTTAACTAAAAAGGCAGTGACTCCTAAAGAGGACGAGACCAAGAGAAATCCTGCAAGTAGATCTGCTCGTATGAGGGTGTTTGAATTTTATGAGAGCTAATTCAATATTGGATCTATTTTGGGTACAAGCTAGTGCTGGAGTCCTATTACTTTTGGCTCTTAGTTTTAGGGTCTGGATCAATGTTCAGAAAACGGATCTCGGATATGAGTTAGCTAAAGAACGTAATGTTATGATTAGGCTTGATATGGAGAGACGTGAGCTCGAGATGAAACTCTCCGTTGCTAAAAGACCTGATTACTTAAGAAGTAGAGCGAAAAGTTTAGGGCTGGGTGAGCCAACCTCAGGACAGGTAATAAGAATGAGGGAATATGATAGGAACTGAGCTTGCTAAGCGCTCAAGCAAGCGAAAAGGACGGATTTTTTTATTAGGTTTTTTTTCGGTTTTATGGGGAGGGTTATTGACCTGGAGGCTTTTAAGCCTTCAGGTCTTCTCTTTTGAAGAGTGGGAGTCTTGGGCTTTAAAGCAACACGGAAAAGAGATTCAGGTCGCATCAGAGAGAGGTCCTATTTATGATCGAGAAGGACGCTTACTAGCAGTATCGGTTCCAGCAGGATCGGTATTTGTAAGACCAAAAGAGGTGAAAGACCGTGATCTAGTAGTCGCCACACTTTCAGACACGCTTGGCATTCCACCTAGTGAAATAAAAAAGAAGTTAAATTCATCAAGTCCATTTATCTGGATAAAAAGACAAATTCCTCGTGAAGTTGCCTACCAGGTAGAGGATATACCAGGTGTCGGAGTGATGCTTGAGAGTAAGAGGTACTATCCTTACGGACACGCAGCCTCTAGCTTAATAGGAAAAGTTGGGATTGATGGAACTGGGCTTTCAGGGCTTGAAGCAGTATTTGAAAAAAAACTTTTCTCTGATCATGCAAAAGTAAAAGTAATGCGTGATGCTAAAGGAAATATAATTCAAACAAGAGGGGATTTTGAGATTCCAAAAGGCTCGGAATTGTCATTGAGCCTTGATGCGGAGCTTCAACTAATTCTCGAAGAGGAGCTCTTGGCAGGTCAGGAGAAGGCAAAAGCTCTAGCTGCACTTGGAGTTCTTATTGATGCTGATACAGGTGAAGTTCTTGCTCTCGGTCAAAGTCCAAGCTTTAACCTGAATGATCCAATAGATGTGAAAAGCTTGAAAAATAAACTTGCAGAAACTGTGATAGAACCAGGATCAATTCTCAAGCCAATAGTTGCAGCAGCTGCATTAGATCATTTTGTAGTTAAGCCTGACGAGATGATTGACTGCGAAAAAGGGAAGTATCGGTTCGCAGGAAAGACAATCAAAGATGTTAAGGAAAGCGGAGTAATAACCTTTAGTGATGTAGTAGTTAAATCCTCAAATATTGGGATGACAAAGGTAGGGGTAAGGCTCGGCAAGGAGAGACTCTATCATGAATTAAGAAAATTCGGTCTTGGTGAACCATCTGGACTTGGTCTTCCTGGAGAATCGCGAGGGATTCTAAGGTCTCCAAAAAATTGGGCGATGGTAGATGTTGCAACTCATTCATTTGGGCAAGGTGTTGCAATCACTCCGCTTCAAATGGTTAGGGCGATTGCAGCAATAGTTAATGGGGGAGTTTTACCACAACTAACCATCAAAACTCAGTCTAGTATCGATGGGCAAAGAATAATCTCTGAACGCGCCGCCTTATTGACTAAAAAGATGATGATAGGAGTTATTGATGAAACTCATGGAACCGGTAAGGCAGCTTCAATACCAGGTGTCGTTGTTGGAGGGAAAACTGGTACTGCACAGAAGGCAAGAAAAAACGGTAGAGGGTATGAGCCAGGAGCTTACGTAGCATCATTTGCAGGGTTTGTTGAGGGAGAAAGTATTGGGGTCGCTAAAAGGCTTGCTTTAGTGATTATGATCGACGAGCCACGAGGCGGAGTGATATATGGTGGGGCTTTAGCAGCACCTGTTTTTAAAAAGGTGATGGTAAGATCTTTGAACTATCTTGCAACCAGAAAAAAACTTAAAGGTGGCGTCCAGCCAGTGAGATTTAATAGTTAGTGGGGAAAGCTGCTTCATTGAATGGGGGTCAGGCTGATGGGGGTCAGGCCGGAAGGCCTGACCAGGCAGGTACTATCTAAAGTTTTCCAGTCAATCGAATCTCATAGATGAGTGGCCAGTCCGAGTAAGTTAATTCAGATGTAGTGACACCGTCATCAACAAAGGAGGTTTTGTTATTGAATGGATCGTATCTTCTTATTGAAACTCTATTCTCGGTTTTCAGGAACGCAGAAGATATTCTAGAGCCTCTTTCAGATGGTTTTACTGTTTCATCCCATAGTACTAGCAAGTAGCTTCCGTCACTTTTTGCAAACCAAAGCTCTTGTCTTGGGAACTCTCCAGAATCTATTGATAGCTCAGCTCGGAATGGTCGTGGTGAATAGCTAGTTATGTCCTTCATTTTTCTTAAGAAGTTACGGAGAGTAATAAAAGATTGCTTAGGTGTATAAGTGATAGGTAGAACCGGTGTATTATCAGGGTTCCTTTCAAGTCTAACTAGTCCGAAGCTCTCCTCTTTTGGATCAAATCTGGCTTTCCACTCTGATTGAGGGTAAGTGAGTCTAGCTGGGCTATCGATTAGGTTATAGATACAGGCTTGTACGACCTCAGGGTTAGGATTGCTTGAATAAACGCTTTTTTGAAATAATGTTAACCATCCACGAAGAAGAAGATTAGCCTGAGCCTCTTCTGTGACCGCGGTATTTTCGTTATTACGGTTTAATGTGTGATATCCAAACTCCGATACGTTAAGCAATTTTCCATAGAGGTTTTTGTTTCTCTCAAAGTAATTTCCACTTTGCTTAAATGACCAAAATAGAGATCTTGAAAAGTCATAGTAGTGTAGGTTTCCTATATCTGGGATCTCTGCAGTTTGTCTAGTCGCATCATAAAGTGTTTTAATTTCCTGCATAGGTGGTGCTACAGAATTGTGAACAGGTGATCCTTCAACCATCAGATAGTCATTGAATCTAATTAAGGTCGGATAATGAGGCCCTACAGTAATAAAATCAAACTGGGATTCTATTGCTTTAACTTTCAATGCACGTTCCCGTACTGCTTCAACCCACTCAGGATATAGACAGGTATAGCCTCCAAGGGTGTCGATGCTTTGTGCCATGCAATCGCATAGAGAGGTATTACTTTGATAGAAGTTTTGTTTTTTACATTGAACATTTTTGAGATCGTTATAGTGTAGTGAAAACATATGGCCAGGTTCATTTTGAGCTCCGTACATGGATATTTTAACTGGTGCTGGTCTTGGAGCTTGGTTGGCAATGTACTGATCGCAAGGTGGAGCAACTGGTATACCTTTTGTTAATGCATTCATCCTTGGGAAAAAGCACATAGAATCTGGATCGTAAGATTCTCCCCAGTTTCCCATCTTAGTATTGTCATCAACTGTGTTTATTGTGACTGGAACTGCAGAGGGTGCACCCTCTAAGTGAGGATTTGATAAGTCCACAAAAAATTGCGACCACCTATCCCACCAAAGATTATTGTAATTCTCTGGGTGTGAGGGGCGAATATCAGGTAATGTTGTACGAATGGTCTTCACATTTAGTTCCCGGATGAACTGCTTCTCTAAATTGAGAAGTCGTAATGATTCTTCCTCCCCACCAATATAAGGGGCAGCTTTGATGATCGATCTTTGATCGTCTGCAACAACGCATGAATAGTCTATAACATTATTAGATTTAACTAGTTGTACAAGCGGGATACTTGGCACAGTGGGAGTAGCTGTTTGAGTAGGTGTCGGAGTAGGGGTGCGAGTTGGTTTCGGTTCGAAATTTCTTGGACAAAGCGAACTAAAATTTTTAATTGAGTAGCGAATCCGCTTTCTTTTTTTTGAAGGTGAAAGTTTCTTGGCTATCCTTCGAACTCTCTCAATTTTTCTAAACTTTCCCTTAGCAAATATCCTAGGAGGTTCGCATGAAACAGAACCTACTCTTGGCGATGCAAATGAACAAAGTGCGATTAACAGAATCGCTAAAAACCTCATAGAAAACCTCAACCTCTATATCGTGATGAGGCCGAAACTTGATTCAGGTGCTTAAAAAAATAACCTGATTGCTGTATATTTTAAGCAGGATCAGCGAGACTTTCGTAACGGGGTAAAAAAATAAACCCAATAAAATCATGTATTTAGTATAAATTGAATTAAGTAAGTAAACTCAATTTTAAAGAACCCAGCAGTTAGGATCGAAGCAAATAGTGACGGAATCTTATGAGCCTAAGGATAGGGCAAAATATACTCTCGCAGATAGCACAGCGACATTTAGCCGAATCCACAGATTCTGTCTCAAGGATCTCAGAAAGATTATCTTCAGGGCAGAGAATCAACAGGGCAGCAGATGATGCAGCAGGTCTTGCAGTAGCCTCAAGCCTTAGAGTTGATGCAAGAGTTTTTGCTCAAGGAATTAGAAATATCAATGATGGAATTTCAGTTCTTTCAATAGCAGATGGAGCAGTATCAGAGCTAAGTAAAGTCGTAACAAGACAAGCAGAGCTTGCGGCACAGGCATCAAATGGAACATTTTCAATATCACAAAGATTGGCACTGCAAGCAGAAGCAGATGCCTTAACAAACGAATTTAACAGAATAGTTGCAAGTACAACTTTTAATGGAAGAGGGCTGTTTGATACAAGCAATGATGGATTAAGAATTCAGCTTGGATACGGCACAAGTGGAAGCATCGATGTTTCATATCTTTCAGCTTTTACAAGAATGGTTGGAGATGGGACATTTACTGCGTCACTAACCTTACATAATGAGATCGCTCGTACAGTAATCACTACAGATATTGATGGAGATGGAGATCTTGATCTTTTAAATAGTAACGATAACGGTGCAGGGAATATTTCAGTAGCTCTAAATAATGGTGATGGAACTTTTGCGGCAGCACAAAGTATTGGAATGGGTTCTGGTGTAGTGAGAATGGCAGTTGGAGATCTAAATGGTGACGGAATAGACGATATTGTTGCTGTCGGATCAAATGTTTCATATAGGCTCGGTAATGGTGATGGAACTTTTGGGTCAATGGTTTCTGCCTCAAGACCTACTAATTATGATGTTCTACAAACTGTCTTAGTTGAAGATTTAGATGGAGATGGAAGGGGTGAGATAATTACAGTTGGAAATCCTACAACTGGGAATCCGTCGCATGTGAATATATACACCGTTGGTTCTGGAACTTTATCACTCACCGATCAATTACAGTACAATCCTAATGCGATGCACAGTTACAATATTGTCACCGGAGATTTCAACGGTGATGGAAAAATCGATATAGCTGAGCATGGAAATGACGGACGAACTAATATATTTTATGGTAATGGTGATGGAACTTTTGGCTCACAAGTAACGATAGTCACAAGCTCAGATAAATCTTCATTGGCTTCAGCAGATCTTGACCGAGATGGAGATCTAGATCTAGTTCTATCAGGAAATAGCGGATTTACTATCTTATTAAATAATGGGGATGGAACATTTAGTCAATCCTCAATCACCCTTGCAGCAAATGGAGAGTTTCTTCCGGATATTCTTGAACTCACTGATCTGAATGGCGATGGAAATATAGATGCTGTTTATGGAAGAAGGCAGATAGATGCGACTACTGGATCTTTCCTAAGCATCTCTTATGGAAATGGAGATGGATCCTTCACTGCTATTTCCACTTTTGAATTAAGGTCTCCTGACACTATCAGGGGAATCACCTTCGGCGATCTTGATGGCGATGGAATAGAAGAGCTTGTAGTTGGTTCAAATGGAACTGGAATCACAATCTTTGAGCCAAACTTAACTGAAACTTCAACAACCAAATTTATTAATTTAACTGATATTGAGGAAGCACGAGCAGCATTAGATTTTGCAAGACAATCTATAGAAAGACTTGCTCAGGCAAGAGGTACAATCGGCGCAAATCAGGCAAGGCTTGGAGTAGCTCTAAATAACTTATCAGTTCAAAGAGAGAATTACATCGCCTCAGAATCAAGAATTACAGATGCAGATATAGCCTCAGAAGCAGGACAACTTGTGCTAAAAACAATATCACAGAAAGCAGCTACAGCAGTTTTAGCCCAGGCAAATCAGCAACCAGCGCTAGTATTAAAGCTTTTAGGGGAGGGTCGACCAAAGAGAAGATAATCAGGTAGAATAAAAAAATATGAGCAGGATTTCAGGAAGAGTGCTAGCTCTGGAGGAGCTAGCTAATCGACTCGATAGCAGACCCGAATCTGCTCAAATTACAGGGGTAACTACAGACTCAAGACTTGTAGAAAAGGGGGATCTCTTTATAGCCTGTGAAGGCTCAAAACATGATGGCGCTAGCTTTATAGATGAAGCAAAAAAAAGAGGAGCGGCTGCATTTATAGCGAAAACAAATGTAGCAGGATATCCAACCATCATTCATCCAAATCCAAGAGAGATTGTATCTAAGATTGGCGATATTTATTTCGATTCCCCAACTAGTAAATTGCTAACAATAGGGGTAACTGGAACAAACGGTAAAACAACTACAACGAATCTAATCTCTCAGTTAATTGATATACCTCACACACTAATCGGAACTTTAGGAACCTTCCTTCCTGATGGATCAAAAGAAGATATCGGTCTTACCACTCCTGATCCTCTTTATATTCAAAAAATCGCCTATCAAACATTAAAGTTTGGTGGAAAAGCACTAATTATGGAGGTCTCCTCACATGCACTCCATCAAGGAAGAGTTAGTGGCATAAAGTTTGACGGAGCTATTTTTACAAACCTAACTCAAGATCACTTAGATTATCATAGCTCTATGGAAGAATACTTTCTTTCTAAAGCGAAACTATTTTCACTCCTTAAACCGGCTGGAAAAGGTGTTGTTTTTATCGAAGACAGTTGGGGAGAAAGGTTATTAGAGAGATACCCCGGAATAATTCAGATAACAAATGATTCATATAAACTAATTTCCCAAGATCTTAAGGGCTCAAAATTTGAGTATAAGGAGAGAAATTTTTTCTTGCCGATAGTTGGAGAATTTAATGTTAAAAATGCTCTTTTATCTTTAGTATTATTAGAAAGCTTAGGTGTGAAGGTAGAATCTTTAGATTCTTTAAGGCCAATAAAGGGGAGGCTTGAGGTTGTCGTAGAAGATGTTTTTGTTGATTATTCACACACCCCTGATTCGCTAGAGAAAGCAATTACTGAGCTAAAAAAATTAACTGATAAGCCATTAACAGTAGTTTTTGGTTGTGGCGGCGATAGAGATAAAACTAAACGACCGTTAATGGGTGAAATTGCATCAAGACTAGCAGATAAAGTGATCATCACTAGTGATAATCCAAGAACGGAAGATCCTAATAAAATAATAGATGATATTCTTAAAGGATCTAAAAAAGATCTTTTGGTTATTGAAGACAGGGAAAAAGCTATAACTAAGGCACTAGAGGATCGAGACTCTGTAGTGTTAATAGCTGGTAAGGGGCATGAAGAGTATCAGATCGTCGGAACAGAGAAGAGATATTTTTCGGATCAGGAAGTGGTCAGGCGGGTTAGGGGCAAATTTGGCTCTACTAGAGATAATTTGTGATATTTTAGATTGACTGGTTGAGGAGGCTGTGAAAAATCAGCTCACAGCTCACAGCTCACAGCTCACAGCTCACAGCTCACAGCTCACAGCTCACAGAGAGACAGAAAATGGGTCTACAGGGGACAGCTCACGGCGTACGGAGAGATAGAAAACAGTTAGACAGGAAGCAGCTCCTTCTTTTTATCCTCTTCCAATTCCCCTAACTTCCTATTAAAACTATACCAAACGCAGGTGAGTTTTGAGTATGGAAAAATTTAGGGCTACCGAAGCAATATTTTCTACGGCGTGTTTTGGCTTCGCCAAACCCACGCTCGCCCTGCTATGCTCATCGGTTTTGAGCTTTTCAAGCTCAAAACTGATTTGCGCAGGGTTTAACTAATGAGACCGCTTTGTGTTGATCTTGATGGAACATTAATTAAGGGTGATATCTCTGTTGAAGCGGTATTTAGGATGCTAAGAGATGATCCAATAGGACTCTTAAAAGCTTTGATTTTTGGTTTTGGAAGTAGAGCAAAAATCAAAGCATACTTAGCAGAAAATGCTTTGATAACCCCTGAACAGTCAGTTTTTAACCATCAGGTTATAGATTATCTAAAAGAAGAGAAGGCTAAGGGCAGAAAAATATATCTTGTCTCTGCATCTACTCAGAAAAATGTCGATCTTTTTAAAATCCCTGAGATAGATGAATGTATTGGCGCTAGCGCAAGCTCTAATCTAAAAGGTAAAGCAAAAGCAAAATTTCTAAAGGACAAATTTGGCGAGTTCGATTATGTTGGTAACAGTAGAGCTGATATATCTGTGTGGAAGAATGCCAAAGAGGCGATCGTTGTTAATGCAAAGCCATCTGTTAGGAAAAGGGCTGAACGATTTGGAAACGTAACAAAAGTAATTGGCGAATTAAATCCTAGATCTCTTACCTGGTTAAAAGTTCTAAGATGGCATCAATGGAGCAAAAACCTCCTTCTCTTTCTTCCGGTTCTTTTGTCCCATGTTTTAACAGCTGATAAACTGGTTTCCGTAGTAATAGGATTTATTGCGTTCTCTTTCATATCATCTGGTATTTATATAATAAATGATCTACTGGATATTGATTCAGATAGATCCCATCCAGTAAAAGCAAAGAGACCTATTCCTTCAGGAAGTATAGAGCTACAAGATGCAGTTCTATTTGCGGCTTTAGTTCTAATACTTGGATTTTTACTCTCCTATAGTCTCTCGGCTCATTTTCTATTTTGGGTAGGAACTTATGCGATTTCTGCCCTTTGCTATTCAACTTTCCTAAAAAGAATCGCTTTGATAGATATGTTTGTCCTTTCTGGATTCTATGTAATTAGGGTTCTAGCTGGTGGAGCAGCAGCATCAGTGCCGATTTCCCCTTGGATGTTAGCTTTTTCTTTATTTTTCTTTTTAAGCTTGGGAGCAGTTAAGAGATTCATAGAGCTTTCTAATTTAAAATCTCGTGGGGTTGAGAAAGCTAAGGGTAGGGATTATGCAACTTCAGATAGGATTCCAATAGGGATATTTGGTATAAGTTCAGGCTATCTTTCTATAGTAATTTTTACTCTTTATCTTTCCAGTCTTGAAATCGGAACGCTGTATAAATCCCCTGAGAGACTTTGGGGGATGATGCCTGTGCTCTTATACTGGATAAGTAGGCTTTGGCTTCTGGCTTATCGAGGCTCAGTTAATGAAGATCCAGTTGTATTTGCGTTCAAAGATATTACAAGCTACATAACACTTAGCCTATGCGCTTTATTTGTTTTATTTTCCTTGTAGCAGGATGTGCTGCTCCGACAGCACCAAGAAGCTTTGCAGTGCCTGTCACAGATATCATAGTACGAGATTACCTTTCACAGGCTGAAAGCTTAATTAATGCAAGTCGATATGTCGAAGCTGATATTCTTTTATTGAAAGCCAGAAAAGCTGCCCCTGAGCTTCAAAGTTTAAAAGTCGCACAAGCTCGAGCTACCTTAGGAATGGGCAGATATGACGATGCATTGGAGATTATTAAAGAGTTACCAGATCAAAAGAATTCCAAGATCCTTAAAGCCAGAGTTTTAAGAGCTAAAGGAGATCTTAAGGGAGCAATTGAGATCTACAAAAATGAAGGTGAGCTTAGAAATGTATCAGATCTTCTCTATATTATTGGAAAAGAGACAGAAGCATATTGTGTATCTGAAGAGGCTCTCAAGTTATCAGACTTCGAAGCCATAGAGAGTTTTAGACACGCAAGACTTGGGTTTGGTGTTGGAGTGAATGACTCTGAGGAAATAAAAAAAGGGAAAGAAGCTAAATTTCATTATGCACGTGGAATAGGGTTACTTGCAACGTATAAAATAGAAGATGCGCTACTTGCATTTCGTGCAGCAAGACAGATCGGTAGCGGAGCTTCTGAGATGTATTCTGATATTGATATTCTCGAAGCATATATAAAAAAACAGCTATTTCCTAATGAATCTAGCGAGGAATTAAAAGAGTTGATCGTAAAAAGAAGGAGCTCTTTGAATTTTATTCCAGGGATAATTTTAGTCGAGATCATACAGGCTGTTTCGAACTAAGCAGACTTATGCAATATTTTTAGGTGTGTTTCTTGCAATTCTTGGAGTTCTACTTGGGATTCTTAACCTATATCTCTCAACTGTAGAGCTGTCCATCACGATCCCATGGGTTGATATAATGGGGTTCAATTTCTCTTTTACAATCGATCCTTTATCGCAGCTTTTTTTGATTGCGATTGGAAGTGTTACAGTTTTTCTTTTCCCCTATGCTTATTTTTACTTTAAAGAGAGACGAAATCGAACCCTTGGAATTCTAATTGTTTTTCTCTTGGGTATGATGGGCTCAGTCACTTCATCAAATCTTCTTTGTTTGTTTTTATTCTGGGAATTAACAAGCCTTACCTCTTTTTTGCTGATTGGAACGGATTATAAAAGCCTTGTTGCAAGAAAAGCTGCTATGACAGCTTTAATCGTTACTGGGGGAGGGGGAGTTGGGCTTCTCGTAGCTTCAATTTCTAGTTTTCTGGTATCGGGCTCTTTAGAGTTTGAAGCAGTAGCATACAACCCCTATATTGTCTCGGGAATTCTGCTTGCAGCTCTAACTAAATCAGCTCAGTTTCCATTTCAATTTTGGCTCTCAGGGGCTATGGCAGCTCCAACTCCAATAAGTGCGTATCTTCACTCTGCAACGATGGTAAAGTTGGGGGTTTATCTTCTTTGGAGATTTAACACGATCTTACCTAGTGCCGTCTTAGATGGATTAGTAGTTATTGGGGCTATCACTTTAATTATTACCTCCTTAAGAGCATTCTTTGAGGAGGACTTCAAAAAACTTTTAGCTTACACAACCACTGCAGCCCTTGGTCTTTTAGTTTCACTTGTAGGGAAAAATGCCTTTGACGCCGCCGCCGTTTTTTTTACAGCACATGTTTTTTATAAAGGAGCACTATTTATGCTCCTTGGCTGCTTTTATCTGAGTATTAAGTCCACCAAGCTTTCTGATATCGGATCGCCTTTTAGATTCGGGTTTATATTAGGGTCAGCTACTTTGATCTCGCTACTATCGTTGCTCGGGGTTCCTCCGATTTTAGGTTTTTTTGGTAAGGAATTTATCTTAAAAGATATACTAAAATTTAACTTTATTCTCGCAGACTATCTACTACTTGTAGGAGTGCTACTTACAGTAGCAGTTGGCTTTAGAGTTTTTAAAATACTCTTCTTATCTAAAAATAAGGAACTTATCAGAGCATTTTCACCGATCGTTTTCACTGCATCAGCGCTGACTATTGGAAGTGTCACTGCACCACTCTTTTCAAAACAACTTTTTGGTTTTGGACTTTGGTTTGGTTTCGACTATGTTGTCGTAGTAAGTATTGCTATCTTAATTTTGGGTTGGATGATCGGATTTTACTCTAGTCCGATATTTAAATCGTTAACTCTTGTACTTAGCTTCGAAAATTTAGGTTTATTTGAGAAGTTCTTAGCATTATGCAAGAAAGCATCTCATTCACTTCAACCTGAAAGGACATCTTCATATTTAAGAGCAACTTTTTTGGGGGTATTAATCATACTTTTTTCTCAGATACCCTTGCCAAAGGCTGGTCATAGCTTAGAGCTTTCTGTGCCTATAGTTTTAGCATCAAGTTTAGTATTTGTGGGTGCGATAGCTTCCTGTTTTGTAACTTCAAGGATATCGAGTATTTTAATGGTATCTTTAACCGGACTTGGTGTGACTCTATTTTTTGCCCAGTTTGGCGCCCCAGATCTAGCGATTACTCAAGTATTGGTTGAAGCAGTGACACTTTTATTATTTGCACTATTTATAAGCAGGCTTCCTGCTATGAGACCAAAGGTAAGAGGCACAAAGCAGATCTGGAATATTGGAATTGCACTTGGGATCGGAGCGTTAATGACTATTGGTGTATATAACGCGGGTAATAATGATAGACCACTTCAGAATTTCTTTTTTGATTCAGCCTATTCGAGAGCATTTGGTGAGAATGTAGTAAATACAATACTTGTTGACTTTCGAGCACTTGATACGTTTGGTGAAATCACAGTACTAGCCCTTGCAGCTCTTGGTGTCCATGCTTTAAGGAGGAGCTTATGAGTTTTGTAGCTCTTGCTTCTAGGGTTATTATTCCTCTTCAGATATTTTTGGCATTTTTCTTTTTGTTTCGTGGTCATAATCTTCCTGGTGGTGGATTCATTGGGGGCTTACTTCTAGGGCTCTCTTTAGTCTTAGCATTGCTTGGATTTGGATTTCAGAGGATAAAGGAGGCGATTCCCTTTGAGCCTTCAACTGTTATTGGTATTGGCTTATTTACTGCTGGAATCTCATCTTTCTTTGGGCCTCTTTTTGGGAAAGGAATTTTTACAGGAGTTTGGGGTTCAACCGTTCCTTTTATTGGAAAACTAAGTTCAGTCTTACTATTTGATGTTGGTGTGTTTCTGTTAGTAGCTGGGATTGTGATGAAGGTTGTTTATTCATTAATGGAGGAAGAGTGCTGATTGTATCCTTATCAGTAGGGGTGCTCTTCTCCTCTGGGGTTTATCTATTACTTCAAAAAAGTCTTTTAAGAACTCTTCTTGGTATACTTTTACTTGGTAATGGAGCCAATCTTTTAATCTTTGTAAGTGGAGGATTAAAAACAAAAGCACCATTTGGGAAAGTTTTTGATCAGAGTTTTGCTGATCCTGTTCCACAGGCACTTATTTTAACTGCTATCGTAATAGGACTTGGGATCGCAGCATTTTTTCTTGTTTTAATTTTAAGAGCATCAAGCAGCACTGGTTCTGATGACGTGGCGGAGTTAGATAGAGAATGATAGCCCTACCGATCATTTTGCCATTTATGGTTGCAGCGATTTTTTTGATTTTTCCTGAGTGTCAAAGACTCCAAAAAAGCCTTGCTTTTATTACATCTCTGGTAATCTATGCTCTAGGGCTATCTTTTCTATCAGACTCTAAGACTGTTCTAGAGGTTGGAGGCTGGGAGTGGCCATTTGGAATAGTGCTTGTTGCAGATGGCTTCTCATCCGTTATGGTTTCGCTTGTTGGCTTGGTTGGGATAGTTGCAACACTTTATTCCTATGGAGAAGAGCTGCGAGATAGGCACTATCCATTAAGTTTAATTTTACTAGGTAGTGTTAATGGAGCTTTTTTAACAACAGATCTTTTTAATCTGTATGTTTGGTTTGAAGTAATGTTGATGGCTTCCTTTGTACTTCTTTCAACAAATGTATCAAAAGATGGATTTGGTGGTGCTTTTAAATATGTTCTCTTAAATCTTGTTTCTAGCTTCATGTTTCTTAGTGGAGTTGGGCTTCTTTATGGAAGTGTAGGGGCTTTGAATTTTTCTCATATCGCCTCAAGGCTTGGTAGTGAGGATCTATTATCAGTTTATCTAATAGCAGCTGCGTTTATGATTAAGTCGGCGTTAGTACCATTTTATTTTTGGCTTCCAGCTTCATATCATAGAGCTTCTGCAACTGTTTCTGCTCTTTTTGCAGCATTGTTAACAAAAGTTGGAATATATTCTCTGATTCGTGTCCTTTCAGTATTTCCTGAGATACCTGAGTTATTATTTGCAATCGGAGTATTTGCAACGATATCTATGCTGGTAGGAATCATTGGAGCATTTGGCCAGGTAAATTTAAGAAGACTATTAGCATTTGATGTTGTCAGTCAGGTTGGTTTTGTACTTTTAGGATTTTCAACAGGTGGGCTTAGCTCTGCTGTGGTGTTTTATTTGATCCACATGATAGTGGTAGAGATGAATCTGTTTTTGATAGCAGGGGTGATCGAAAAAAGAGGTAATTTTATCGGTTCAGGTATAATTGGGTTCTCTTTTATAGTGTCAGCCTGTGCCTTAGCTGGCGTTCCACCTTTTTCAGGGTTTTTCGGTAAATTTTTGATTATAGCTGAGATCTTCGAAAATTCTTGGGTTCTAAGCGGTGTTTTAGCCCTGATTATGGGTCTAGGAACATTAGTCCTGATGGCAAGAATTTGGGATATTTATTTTTGGGGAGAAAAGAAAGGGGAGATTGTGATTTCAAGTTGGCAGATAATAAGTGTCATAATTCTGACAATAGTAACTCTGTCTCTTAGTATTTTTAGTGCTCAAGTATTGGAACTTTGTCAGTGGGTTATAGATGTATAAACTACTTTTGTTTTTACCGTTTTTTGTAAAAGAGGTAATCGCCTCGAATCTTGCAGTCATGAGGCTTGTATTTAATGGTAAAGTATCTCCAGTTATAGAGTCTGTTAATGTTGAGCAATTAGCCCCTTTCCAAGCATGGATTCTTGGAACCTTTATTACAATGACCCCAGGCACTCTGACTATTGAATATACTAGTAGCCACCTAATAGTTCAGTTTTTAGATAAAAACTCTGTTCAGAGTTTTTATTCATCGTTTTATAGGAAGTTTATAAAGTGTTGTTAGTAGCCAGTGTGTTAATTTTTTTAAGTATAGCCATTCATCTTGTGGATTTTTTTGCTGTAAAGGATGTTGCAGAGCGAGTACTAAAAGTTGATCTTGTCTCACTCAATACAATCGGTGTTTTTACAATCTTGGCTATTGAACGAGGAGTAGAGAGCTATCTTGAGATCGCTCTTTTATGGGCAATCTTTGCATTTGTTGGAACTGCAGTTTTTGCTTCCGTGATTCGGAGGACTAATGAGTAGCTTTCTTGTACTTATTGGATCAGTATGCTGCTTAATTGGAAGTATCGGGGTTTATCGATTTAAAGGGCTACTTCCAAAAGTTCATGCTGCATCGATCTCTTCAAGTTTAGGACTTCCTCTGATGCTAATTGCTGCCGGAATACATCTTGAAACCTATTCTGCCCTACTAAAAGCTGCTTCTGTTATTGTTCTTCTTTATCTCTCTGCTCCAGTTGTAGGGCATCTGCTTGGGTTGGTTGGGAGAGATAGGGTTAAATAGATTCCAACACCAACTGTGCTTGATGAAAACAGGTTGTAAGTTTTGGAGTGATTACTTCAATATGAGTTTTATGTTTTAGAATTTCAATTTTTTCTGTTGGAGTAATTCCTGGAAGAACTCCAACTTCAGCTTTAATAAATTTATCTAGCTCAAGCTCTGGTAGTAGTGAAGTGATCTCCTGTTTTGCTTGATTAATTTGTGACTCAGTTGGATAATCTTTAGTATACCAGGTCCCTGCAGCTATCTGATTTTCCCTACTAACAAAAAATAAAAATCTACCATTGGATTTTGCTCCAATGGCGCAAGTTTTATCTGACTTGAAAATAAGATTCCACCCGTAGCAGTGTTCTTTTCTTGAACTTAGTTCACAAAGAGGCCCACCCATTAAAACCCAAATGTCAGCTTCTAGCTCTTCTTTGTTGGTTAAAAGGACGTTTTTACTCTTGAAGCTTATGCCTTGGGTATTTAATAGAATCTGACCCTTTATCTCATCCTTAATAGAGTCTACCAATCCATTTGTGTCGATGATTGTCGCATCATTCCAAGATAATCCATGTGTGAATCTTTTATTTAATTCAAATGGAAGATTCGTTTCTATGGTTGCACCGTTTGAGTGACCAGCAATTAGGCAGCTGGTTAAATTATATGCTCTCGTTAGAAGATATGAGGGGATTATTAGATTCTTCGGAAGTAGAAGTGTGCACTTTAGTTTAGAGATGTACTTCGGATACCTTGTTAATAGATCCTCTTGAGCCTTTACTGAATGATAGATCCTTTCAAAGTTAAGAGTCTGAAAATATCTTAGTCCACCATGAATAATTCGAAGAGAGTTCCCCGAGGCCTCAGAAGCAAGAACGTTGTTCTTTTCTACTAGTAAAATTTCGTATCCTTTCTTTGAAGCAGCAGAAGCCAGGGCTAATCCAGAGAGCCCTCCGCCAACTATTCCGATTCGTTGTATTTTATTCAAACAGCCACACTATTCACAAAGTAGACAAAAGCATATCTACCTTGATATAATTCGGACGCATTTTCAAGTAGTTACGGTTTTAATAAGGAATGGCAGGGGTTTTGAATAAGGAAATGTTACTCAAGGAAGAAAAAGAAGTGAAACAAGGATGTCTTTAACACGGATTACCAGGGAGACAACAATATGGATTCAACTATTATACAAAGATTATTCGCTTCTTTTACAGAACTAGAAACCGCTATTCATAGCGCGAGAGCTACACTGGAAAGTAAGCCTTCAATTCCAGAAGAGGTTATTACCAGATTAAATTCTTACGATGGAATATTATTAAAACAGCGTACCCTAGCAGAGAAGCTTTGCACCCTGATTGAGAAGGGTGATTGGGATGAGGTAAGCAGACATGTTTCCTTAATAAATGGTCTTTCAGCGATGATTCGTGATGATGCTAGAGCTATTCTTTCGGCTCTTTCAGCTAATAGCGATGAAGCCTCACCAGATGATGATATGAGTATCTGCTAAGAGCATCTCCTAGCTTGGCCTTTTGACCCCCTAAGAGTACAATCCCCAACAGTGATAGTATCTCTGCAGGGGGTGGAGAAAGTTTATCCTCCCCATCAGCCAGCTCTTAGAAAGCTTAACCTTCATATTAATGAGGGTGATTTTATTTTCATTGCCGGTGCCTCAGGTGCAGGAAAGTCAACCCTCTTAAAACTTCTGTTAGGTAGTGAGAGAGCAAGTTCTGGAACTGTGGCAGTGCTTGGTAAAAATATGAGCCAGGCCTCAGAATTTGAGATAGCTCAAATTAGAAAACGAATTGGAATCGTATTTCAAGATTTTAGACTACTAAAACGAAAAACACTTCTTGAAAATGTTAGTTTACCCCTTGAACTCAGAAACTATAAAAAGAAAGACATAGAGACTAGATCTTTAGCGATGCTCGATGCTCTAGGCTTAAGAGAGAGAGCATATGACTATCCTCCAACACTCTCAGGAGGAGAGCAGCAGCGGGTTGCAATAGCTAGAGCACTTGTGGGTAAACCAGATCTTTTATTTGCTGATGAACCAACCGGTAATCTTGATACCCACATGAGCAGAATAGTTTTTAATCTACTTCTTGAGGCGAATGCAGCTGGTGTAACAGTTGTTGTAGCATCTCACAATTTAGCGATGATTGAGGAGCTAAATTTAAGAACAGTGGTGCTTGATAAAGGGGAGATAGTCGGAGATTTTGAACAGCCAAAGGGGGTTAGATGATCCCAGCACCTAAAAAAGAGAGACCAAATCTTTTAGCTGTCTGGGGCGCTGTTCCAAGACTTCCAGAGCAAGATTCTAAAGAGTTTTTATCAGAAGTATTTAAAGGCAGCTTTAGAAGGCTAAAGGTCGCTTGGGTTGCAACCCTTTGTTCCTTAGTAAGTATAGCTGCTCTAAGTGCTCTTTTATTCTGCTTTGTATCAGTCCTTTCAGGGCTTAAAGCAGCGAGTGAAAGGCTACCTGAGGATGTTTCAGCCCTAGCAGTAATCAGAGAAGGTGAAAAGTTTAATGGGGAGGAAGCACTAAAAAAGCTATCATTTGTAAGATCTTTTGAAGTCGTATCAAGTGAGGAGGGGCTAAATCGATTTTCAACTGCTGTAACTCTTCCCTCTGATACTTTAGAAAATCTTAAAAAGGATAATCCGTTGCCAGAAACTGTACGCATTACCGTTGCCTCTGATACAGAGCTCACTGATCTCAAAGGTGCTCTTGGAGCTTTGCCTGAGGTGGAAGAGGTTCTGGTTGATGAAACCATGTTTACTTTTGCAAGAAAAGTAATGCGCTCAGTAAGAACAAGTGGAACGATCTTAAGCTTGGTTCTAGTTTTTATCGTTGCATTCTTAATTTCTATGAGTGTTTTAGTTGCACTTTTTTTAAATCGTGATGAGATTGAAGTTGCAAAGCTTTGTGGAGCTGCTGATAGAGATGTTCTTCTTCCATCGATTGTAGATAGCTTGATAGTGCTAATGATAGGACTTTGGATTGGTGCTATCTTTAGCGCTTTGTTTTTAAAGACATTATCCGGAGGGTTTTTGTCAGAGGCAGGAATATCAATTTCACTTGTATCTCCACTTTTGTTTGGAATTCTGCTTTGTGCTTTGGTTTTAGCTGTTAGTGCTGGAACAACTTTTGCTTTTTTAAGAAGTCATAGGGGTACTGATTGAGATTTATATTGCTTTTACTAGTTTTTAGTAACTTATTTGCTGAGGATCTAGAAACACTCTCACGAGAAACAGAAAGTACAGAGATTCAGTTAACAAACCTTAGAGAAGAGATAAAAGTTAAAAAAGATGAGGTTTCCAAGGTAGAAAAAGATCTAGCAGCATTAGATCGAAAAGTTAAGCTACAAAAAGAGGAGCTTGTAGGTCTTAAAGAGAAAGAAATACAGGTTTCAGATGAAATTGTAAAAAAAGAATCCGAGCTAAAATTAGAAAAAGCACGGGTAAAAGATATATTTAAAGGGATAATCTTAAAGGCAAATACTAATCTTCGAGTATTAGTAGCATCTCCAAAAATAGGTGCAGCAGAGATGGGAACCTATCTACGGGGAATTTCAAAGTATCAGGCAAAGGTTCTATCTACATTTAGCTCCAAGCTATCAGATCTTGAGAATCAAAAGGCAGATCTGCTCTTAATGCGGGATGAAAAAGAGATCGTACTTAAGGATCAGGAAAGAAATTTATCTAAGATTAAGGAATTAAGAACTAAGAGATCTTCTGAACTTAAAAATCTAGAGAAACAGGGTGCTGAGGTGAGAGCACTTCTTTTAACCTTAAAGCAGCGCTCACTTCGGGTTCAAACTGCTCTTAAGGGTATTAGCTCGAATGTTGTTCCTAAAGATTCTCTAAAAGGGCTATCAAAGGGTGGAAATCGTAAACCTATAGATGGCAAAGTAACAAAAGATTTTAAGTCAAAAAAAGCATATCAGTTTGTAAAAGCTACTGCTGCTTCACAAGGTATTGAGATGCGAGGTAGGGCAGGTGACGATGTACAAAGCATCGCAAGGGGTAAGGTTACCTTCTCGGGACCTCTTCCAGGGTATGGTCGTGTTGTAATTCTTGATCACGGGGGGAGATATTATTCACTCTATGGGAATCTAGGGACAACTAGTGTAACTCGTGGTGATCTAGTTGATGGAAAACTAGGCAGCCTTCCTGATTCTGGAGGGCTATACTTTGAGATCCGTGAGCAGAAGAATTCTGTTGACCCATCGGAGTATTTAAATTGAGTCCATTTAGGATCTTCGGGGAGGAGATCGATGAAGCTGCAATTAATCAGATGAAGAATGCAATCGAGCTTCCGATCTCAAAAGCTGGCGCTTTAATGCCTGATGCTCATGTAGGGTATGGTCTTCCGATTGGAGGAGTTCTAGCCACTAAGGACGCTGTTATTCCCTATGCAGTTGGCGTTGATATTGGGTGTAGAGTAAAGGTTTCGATATATGAAGAGACGCCAAGAACATTAGATCGATATCTTGATTCATTTTCAAGAGCACTAGAGAAAGAAACATATTTTGGAATAGGAGCAGTTCGAGAAAAGAGAGCAGATCATTCTGTGATGGAGAGAGATTGGGGGAGCGTCTCTTATCTTAAAGATACTGCTTGGAAGCAGTTAGGAACTAGTGGCTCTGGAAACCATTTTGTCGAATTTGGAGAGTTAGAGATTTTGGATCATTCTTTTCTTAAAGAAGGCACCTATATCGCACTGGTTTCACATAGTGGCTCAAGGGGAGCTGGGGCTAGGGTTTGTGATTACTTTAGCAAGCTCGCAACCAAGATAAATCCAAAATTTGGTCATCTTGCATGGCTTGATATGAAAGAAGAAGGTGCAGAGTATTGGGAAGCAATGGAGATTATGGGGGAGTATGCTTCTGCTAACCATGAGATTATTCATCGGGATATCTCTAAGCATCTTAAAATTAAGCCAATATTTACTGTAGAAAATCACCACAATTTTGCCTGGAAAGAGGAGATCAACGAAGAAGAGTTAATTGTTCATAGAAAAGGTGCTACTCCAGCCAAAGAAGGAGAGCTTGGCTATATTCCAGGGACTATGATTGACCCAGGATATGTTGTTAAAGGAAAGGGTGAGCCAACATCAATTTTCTCTTCTGCTCATGGAGCTGGTAGGCGTATGTCACGTAACCAGGCTAGAAATTCCACAACGAAAAGTGAACTTAGAAAAGTTACAGAAGGGGCAAGGGTGAATGTTTTATCATGTGGCCTTGATGAATCTCCTTTTGCTTACAAGGATATTAATAAAGTAATGGAAGCTCAAAGTTCTTTAGTAAATGTTCTTGCAAAGTTTACTCCAAGGATAGTTAAGATGGCTCCGGATGGGGAAAGGGCAGAGGATTAGGCTGGAAAATGGGGATCATACTCTTTTTGAAAATCTAAATTCCTAAAACAAGCATTTCAAATCATTGGACTAACGAAGTTTGGGTAGTTTTAAGCCGGGTTAATAATTGTTAACCAAGTATAGTTCTTACTTCGCTCGAAACATGGTTAAGAAAATTAACCGCGTCAGTGTGGGGGATTAATATTTGTAAGCATTTGAATTAACGGAGTTTACTAGTGCTACATTACGCTCAGATAATAATATTAACCGAGCTAGGTTGAGTAGTAACTGGAGTTTGGTAGGCTGTATATTATAATGTTATGCCTCAGGAAAATTTATGACAGTAGAATTTGATCTAAGAAAAAAAGCTGCACAATCGATTGTTGACTTTGGTCCGGTAATTGATCTTCGTCTCGGTGAAGGAGAGTCTCTCGGGTCTCTTCATCGCATTTACGAAAACCTAGAAACGTTAGGTTCTAGCAATGATGATTTAGCAATAGATGCGAAAACTGCTCTTGAAGCATTAAAAGCTAGAGAACGGGTTAACGGTTCTGACTGGGAAAGACAACATCAACAAGAATTTGCAGAGCTTACTGGTACTGCACGAACTAAACTCCAAACTCTGTTCGGCAAAATTTCAACAGGCGAAAAGACATAACAATTAACTCAACTAGTTTCACGACCCGCTAGCTCAGTAAATCTGCTGGCGGTATCATGGGTCGCGAACTAGTTAGTTTGTTCGTTCGGCGTCGCGCTCGCGCTCCTAAAAAACCATTTTTGGATTGCTGAAGAATAGAGAAAATAAGAAGAGTTAGAGGATGGCTATCAGAAGCGCTCGCGCTTAAGACAGCGGTACAGGGGCTAGACATATACTCGCGACGCCGAACGGGGCGGCGGCAGATGTTGTTCGTCGGCGCTGCGCGCGCGCCGAACAACGGCATTTACCGGAACGCCCCCCCTCTAGAGTAACGGTGGGATTATGGTATATTTCCTAGGGGGTCGTCCGGTAATGCCGCCGCCCCGTTATGCTTTTGAGATGAAATCATGACTGTAGTTCTAGACAACACACACCGAGAAGCTGTTTGCCGCTTCAGACCAACATTCGTAGCAGTTCGTGAGCACTGCCGTGAAAATCTAGATCGCTCTATAGACTTCGTTTCGACAAAGCTTGAGACAATATTAGGTGGATTGGAAACCGAGCCGAGTGCATTTCAAAGCGATAGCAGAAAGATCGTTGAGATATTTCTTGCTTCCGAATCGTGGGATGATTTTTTCGGCACCCTAAAAGGAAACGAGACTGACGAACTTGAAGCCGGTACAGGAGACGGAGTTGCATGGGAACTTGCAAGATGGTGGGAAGATTATGTTGACACTGGGGATGGTTGGGGTCGGACAAAAATTGATGAGATTCTCCAAACAGTGCATATGGCACTCTATAGCTTGAAAACTGACATATCTCCAACCAATCTAAATTCAGCAGTTGATGATTGTTGGGTTAAGGTTCGCCTTCCGGCTTCGATAGCGGATGCATAACAATAGCCTCGACAGGGACGCGCAACCGTCGAGTTTTTGTGGTGTTGTTGAAGTCCTGATTGGTTGCGCGCCCATCAGGCAAACCGTTGTCCACTGAGAAAAATGAATTCGCAAGCTTTTACCTCAATTGCATCCAATCCCCCTAGCTCTTTAGAGCTGAATCTTGGGCACTTAGGGCTCAGACTTATCGGCAGAGAAATCGAGCTCCAATTAGGACGATCAAGCTTTGATGTTGTTTCTATTTGCGAGAGATTATTACAAATAGGAGAACGGCAGGAACTTACGAATGGTTCAGTGGCGAGAACAACAAAGAGAGTTCTAATTCTGGGCGAACGATCTCTCTCGAGTAATCATGGTATTTTGCACCTACTCGCATTCCCAAAAAAACAAGAGCTTCCAATAATTTCAAAAGCTCAAACTAGCTTAATTCAAGCAGGCACCCATCAGCGACCTGAAGGCCTCCTCGGAAGTCTTCGTGCCAAAATTGAAACTCGAGACTCAATAACGATCGACTATATTCAAACCCACCTTCATCAAGATAGTAAGACACCGCGTAGCGTTATTACACGTCATATTGGCTGGCAGGTGGATGCGCTTCAGCATTTAGCACAATATTGTCAGGATCACAGCAGAACTATTCGAATTCCTCTTGCTGGCAAGCTGGGACGAAAGTTTGGAGATTTAGAAGAGCCTACAGATCTTTGCAGAAGATTAACTCGCATTTGTCAATCTTTGGGAATGTCAGTGGTCCAGGAAGGCCTAATGATTACGGTAAAGCCGCAAATGCCAATTCAATTTGAATTTTCAGATTTCAGTGGTGAACAACAATTAGATCGAAAAGATTTACGCCCACTGAACCTTGTGACTTGATTAAGATTTGTTTGGGCGTAAACTTTTCATCCGCAATGTTCGGCGTCGCGCTCGCGCTTAAGACAGTGGTACAGGGGCTAGACATGTACCCGCGACGCCGAACGGGGCGGCGGCATTGTTGTTCGTCGGCGCTACGCGCGCGCCGAACAACGGCATTTACCGGAACGCCCCCCCTCTAGAGTAACGGTGGGATTATGGTATATTTCCTAGGGGGTCGTCCGGTAATGCCGCCGCCCCGTTATGCTACATTAGAAATAATACATTCATAACAGTAGTGTAATTTAATTTGGAGGTAGTGATGTCAACAGGTGTATCTGAATCAAGATCAACAGTTATCCCAGGTAAGTCTACATACACAGAGGTAGCAGATCGTTTTGCCGCGGCGCTGGTGAATGTTAAACGAGCGGTAAAAGCCTACTCAGACTCCAAGAACGATTTCGAAAAAACACCTGAAGCTTTGCAGGATCTCCACGAAAGGTGTCTCGAGCAGAGTAGCTTCGGAAATGGTACTGTTGCCTACTTGGAAGGTGGTCTTAATATATATACCACATTAAGATATGCGCTAAGGGAATTTTCAGAAGCTGCACTTGAGAGAGAAGTTTATCCAGGAATGTGTGAATCACACCGAATTCAGCCTAATTTTTTAAAAGTCTTACTTGCTGCTTACGACATGACTCAAGCAATCGAATCTCTAGATCAATCTTCAGATAAATTAAAAAACATACGATCTTCCGAACAAACCCGAACCTCACTGGGTGATCGGGGCAAGGGCTTAAGAGCTGATTTCAGAAAATTCATCCAGGAAGAGGTAATCGATTATCCAGAGATTGCAACGTTTTCAAGGTAATACTCCGATAATATTTTAGATCAGGTTCGCGGTAACGGATAATAACAATATCCCCTTTTTCTTTTCTCAGAGACCGCGTACTAACAGGAATCGTTAGATTTTTTAAATAATGAGTGAGTAGTTCAAAACTCTAATCTGTTTGGCTCGCGGTCTGTGAGGAAAAGGATGGATCAGAGGATTAGAGTTTTTTCTAGAGAGGTAGTAGGATTAGTTACTTAGGGGTCAGGCCGGGAGGCCTGACCAGGCAGCTGCTAGCATTTGTCTGGTCAGGCCTCCCGGCCTGACCCCCAAGTAATACATTTAGGCGTGTAGCTCAGTTGGTTAGAGCCCGTCTTTTCCCTTCAGGGATCGTTTCGGAGCTTCGCTCCTGCACGAAGCAGGCGCGCTCTAACGGGAAGGTTTTTACATTTAGGCGTGTAGCTCAGTTGGTTAGAGCCCGTCTTGTCCCTTCAGGGATCGTTTCGGAGCTTCGCTCCTGCACGAAGCAGGCGCGCTCTAA